>Ga0134127_10000299_pt1 | contig 51911 bp, 44 predicted proteins | sample KB31753_FD_96459 | JGI IMG/M metagenome (GOLD analysis project Ga0134127, IMG submission 96459) | Terrestrial soil microbial communities with excess Nitrogen fertilizer from Kellogg Biological Station, Michigan, USA - KB3-175-3 | ecosystem: Environmental > Terrestrial > Soil > Unclassified ...
GGCCAAATATTCGCCCGTTTGATTGTCGATGTACTTTTTAAAGGTGCGACGGCTGTCCTGGCATTGCGGGCAGCGGGAGCGGCTTGCGGGACTGCGGTAGGGTTGAAGCGCGAAACGGTGTTGGTTTGACATATTTGATGATTATTTGCAGGTGAAGGAACCCACCGCGCCGTGGTTCGACGGGCTCACCATGACACCCGACTTTGAAGCATCATCATGACACCCCTCTTTGTCATTGCGATACGCCGACGGCTCTGTATAGCATGCGGTTGCCGCGTTCCCCGAAGTTTCGGGACAGGCGTTCCTCACTCGCAATGACATGGTTTTTTAATTGGTTGGTGGGTGTCCGTCCGTTTTGGAAGTACGCTACTTGGAAACGGACGGACAGGAACAGGGGTTATTTGGTGGAAGCTTTGATAAGCCGGTCGGCTTTTTGGAATGAGATATCCATGATCTCGCCTATTTGACGCAGGGTTTTGCCTTCCAGCTTTAGCAATACCGCTTGTTCTATCTGGCTTTCGTTTAATTTCTCGCTGGCTTTGCGCAGGTGGTCCACCTCGTTACCATAGTTCACAAACTCGAACTGCAAAAAGTTCTTTGGCTTGTTAACCCGGCAAAGGCATACATTATCGTAGCCATACACCTGCTCGGTATTACGTTGTTTTATCTGTTTGAGGTAACGCAGATCGGTATCGGCACTGCTTTGCCCGATAGTAAAGGCGCTATCGCAAAAGTTCATCAGCATCTTGCTGCCCTGCAAATCGTTGCCGGTTATCTGCTGACTCAAATCACGTTTTGGCGTATGCGCCAATGCCAGCATGCTTAAGCCATAGCGGTTTTTTAAAGCTTTTAGATGCTTCATCAAACTCAAAGCGTTTTTGGCCTGCTCGGTTTCGTTACGCAGGTAGGTAAGGTTATCTACAATGATGACTTTAACACCGGTTTGTACGATGGTACGCTCAAGCGAAGCGATGAGGTATTCATCAAAATTGGCAAAGCCTTTTGGCAGCTCGCTGCCGGGGTTAAGCTCTGCCCGGTAAAAGTCCTCGCGAAAAGCGTAATGGTTCTGATAATTATCAGAGTAACGGCTTTCGAATTGCTTATCGGTCAATTCAAAATCGCAATACAATATGGGTTGCGGTTCTGATTCAACTACAAAAGGCGACATCGGCATACCGGTGTTGATGCAATTGCCGATCTGTACGGCAAGGATGGATTTGCCGAGGTTGCTATCGGCAAATAATATGCACAATTCGCCTTCGTACCAAAACCTTCCAAACAGCATTTTGGGTACAGGCCTTTCGCTGGCTTGCTGCAGCCAGTGATTGGCCGTGTTTACGTTAAACAGTTCTTCGGGTTGTTCCGGTTCATCATAGATCGATACCGGTTGTAGTGCCTGCTGGTTTTGCATGTGAGCACCAATTGGAGGATTAAACGTCATATTCATTTAGTGGGTTTTAATTTGAAAAATTATAAAATACTCCCCCTTAACCTCATCCTTAAGAGGTTATGCTTCCGTGTGCGACCACGGAACTGTGTCCCGCTCGTGCGGGATGTGGGTTGTTTTGTCCGTCCGTTCGGGGGTTACGGTACTCGCGAACGGACGGACAAGATTTGGCGGGTTAAAAAACCTGGGGGATGATGTTCAATACAAAAATAAAGGGTAGCAATTATAAAGATGGTGACAGTGTTTTGTCAGTACACAATTTTCTCCGATAAAATTTTCATCTTCCTTGCTCGTCTTCCTCTTTAAATAACATTACATTGTTATTTTTACAGCTTAGCGTTTACAAAAATGAGTGAGCCAACGGAGAACAAACCTAAAGCACCGGGTATTTTCAGCCTGTTAAAACCATATTCGGGTTTGGTTACCCTGCTCATATTATTTGCGCTCTTTAGCAACAGCGTTAACTTATGGCTGCCAAAGATCATTTCGCACGGTATTGACGGGTATTTCCATAGCAAGCTAACCCGCACCCATTTTGATGTGAATACCACCATTATCGAGTTTTCGCTCGCGGTTATATTCATATTCGTATTCGGATTTCTGCAAACCATCATCCAAACCTATACCTCCGAAAGAGTGGCCCGTGACCTGCGCGCCCGGCTATCAGATAAGATATCCAGGCAAAATAATTTGTTTATCGACCAGGTAACACCCTCAAAATTACTGACGAACCTTACCGCCGATGCCGACTCGATCAAGCTATTCGTATCGCAGGCGCTGGTTTCCATCGTCTCCTCGGTGTTTATTATTATCGGCGCAAGCATCCTGCTGCTCATGATCAACTGGAAACTTGCGCTTTGTATCATTGCGATCATCCCCATCATTGGGGGTACATTTTTTTACGTGCTGAAAAAAGTGAGGGCATTGTTTATAAAAAGCCGCGGGGTGATCGACTGGCTTAACAAAGTGATCAACGAAAGTATCCTGGGGTCGGCGCTTATACGCGTTATCAATTCGCAGCAGCTGGAGTTCGACAAATTTTTGAAGGCAAATGCGGAGGCGAGGGATATCGGCTTAGCCATTTTACGCCTTTTTGCAGGGCTGATACCGGTTATTACCTTCACGGCGAACATGGCCACTTTAAGCATTTTGTCGTTAGGCGGACATTTTGTGATCAACAAAACAATGAGCCTCGGCGAGTTTGCCTCGTTTAACCTGTACCTTGCCCAGCTCATATTCCCGATACTGATCATCGGTTTTATGAGCAATGTAATTGCCCAGGCTACGGCGGCTTTCCAGCGTATTACAGCGGTATTAAATGCGCCCGACACCGTGGAAACCGGTACCATCACAGAAACATTGAAAGGCAATGTCGAGCTAAAGAATGTTTCTGTCGTTTACGGCCAAAAACCGGCGCTGAAAGACATCTCGTTTATGGTAAAGGCAGGATCAAAGATAGCGGTGATCGGCCCCACGGCCGCGGGCAAATCGCAGCTGCTTTACCTGCTTACCGGGTTGATAAAACAAACCGCGGGCGAAGTGTTATTCGATGGCCGCAGCATTGATGAATATAACAGCGAGTCGTTCCATAGCCAGGTTGGGTTTGTTTTCCAGGACAGTATTATTTTTAATATGAGCATCCGCGAAAATATCGCGTTTAGCGACACCGTTACCGACGAGTCGCTGCAAAAAGCGATTGACACCGCCGAGTTAAGGGACTTTATCGACGCCCTGCCCGATAAGCTAAGTACCATTGTATCTGAACGGGGATCAAGCCTTTCGGGCGGGCAAAAGCAGCGCATTATGCTGGCAAGGGCCCTGGCAATCGATCCGAAGGTGCTGCTGCTGGATGATTTTACCGCGAGAGTGGATAACAACACCGAAAAGAAGATACTGACCAACGTACAAAAGAACTACCCGGGTTTAACGCTTATATCCGTCACTCAAAAAATAGCGTCGGTTGAACATTACGACCAGATCATTTTGCTGACGCAGGGCGAAATTGTGGCCACCGGCAAGCACGAGGAGCTGATGCACAGCAGCCCGGAGTATGTACAGATATTTGATTCGCAACAAAGCACCAGCAATTATGAAATATGATTTAAATGAGTTGCAGGCCGGTGCTCCAAAGTCGTCCACGTGGTCGTCGCTCGGCAAGTTGCTGGAACTGATACGGCACGAACGAAAAAACCTGCTGCTGGCGTTAGGGGCTATCTTAACCAATTCTACTTTAAACTTGTTTGGTCCGCTTATTATAGGGCATACCATCGACAATTATATCATGGTGAGGCACCCCAGTTACCAGGGTGTGCTGCAAAATTGCGCCATACTGTTGGGCATGTACCTGGTGGCGTTGTTTTCGAGTTATTCACAAACCATGCTGATGGGCGGTGTAGGGCAGCGCATGCTCTTCACCCTGCGCAATGCCATTTTCAACAAACTGCAGCTGCTGCCGGTGGCTTTCTTTAACCAGAATAAAGCAGGCGACCTGATCTCGCGCATTAACAACGACACCGACAAGCTGAACCAGTTTTTTTCGCAGTCGCTGATGCAGTTTATCGGGAGTATTGCCATTATGCTGGGCGCGGGCATATTTTTACTATCGGTAAATATTAAGCTGGGCCTGGCCACGCTTGTCCCTGCTGTTATTATTTTAATTTTCACCAGCGTAACATCGCCGTGGGTAAAAAGAAAGAACGCTAAAAACCTGAAGAGCGTAGGAGGCATGAGCGGCGAAATACAGGAAAGCCTGAACAATTTTAAGGTGATCATCGCCTTTAACCGCCGCGATTATTTCCGCAAACGTTTTGACGAAGCCAACAAGCAAAACTACGAAAGCGCGGTAGGCGCCGGCATTGCCAATAACAGCTATGTACCGGTTTTTGGCATGCTTTCCAGCTTTGCGCAGCTTATTGTACTGGTTTATGGCATTTACCTGGTATCGCACGGGCAACTGGGACCCGGTATTTTCGCGGTAAGCTATTTTTCATACACCAACCAATTTTACAACCCATTGCGGCAGCTGGCTGCCCTTTGGACAAGCTTCCAGACCGCTATGGCGGGATGGGATCGGATAACGCATATATTGACACTTGAGACCGACCTGGTTAAAGTAGATAATGAGATAACAACCCCTTCTTCATCGCTCCTCGAGTTCAGGAACGTGCATTTCAGCTATGATGAAAGCCGCGAAATATTGCATAACATCAGCTTTAAGCTGGAACGCGGTAAAACCTATGCGTTGGTGGGCCCTACCGGCGGCGGAAAAACGACAACCGCCTCGTTAATTGCACGCCTTTACGATGCAACCAAAGGGAGCGTATTGCTGGATGGCAGGGATATCAGGAGTTACGAGCCCGTTGAACGGACAAAAAAGATCGGTTTTATTTTGCAGGAGCCATTTTTATTCACAGGCACGGTAAGAGACAATATCCTGTATGGCAACGAGATGTATGTGAATTACGCCAACGAGGAATTAGAAAAAGTGATCGTTGAAGCTAATCTTGGCGGGTTGCTGGCCCTGTTTGAGCAAGGGCTGGATACCAAAGTACTTTCCAGCGGCGATAGTATAAGCATTGGCCAAAAACAGCTCATCGCATTTATGCGCGCCGTGCTGCGGAACCCTGAATTGCTTATCCTGGACGAGGCCACCGCAAATATCGACACCATAACCGAAAAGCTGCTTAGCGATATTTTAAACAAACTGCCCGCAACCACTACCCGCGTGATCATCGCCCACAGGCTGAATACGATTGAAAATGCCGACGAGATCTATTTCGTTAACTCGGGCGAGGTGATCCAGGCAGGATCGTTTGACCACGCCATGGACATGCTGCTGCACGGAAAACGGGTAAGTTAACGATTAACCAAAAATATTTTTACACTTGTAAATAACTAGCTACCTAACATGCAGAGATATACTGGTCAAAAACGATTATTAGCGGCGACAGATTGTATTATTTTCGGTTTTGACGGATGGAATTTGAAATTGCTGCTCGTGCAACGGAACATTGAGCCCGAAAAAAACAAATGGAGCCTGATGGGCGGCTTTATTCAGCCTTCTGAAACGCCCGACGATGCGGCAAATCGCGTGCTGGAGCTGCGTACCGGTTTAAAAAACGTATACATGGAACAGTTCCAGGTATTTGGCAAACCAAACCGCGACCCGGTTGAGCGCACGCTATCCATCGCTTATTTCGCCCTGATCGATATTCACCAGTATGAAAAGCAGATCAGTGATGAATACCATGCCGAATGGTTTTTATTAAGCGAAATGCCCGAGCTGATCTTTGATCATGCCGAAATGGTCAGGCTGGCCCAACGGCAGCTGCGATACAAGGCTGCGCTGCACCCGATATTATTCCAGCTGCTGCCCGAAAAATTTACCATTCCGCAGCTGCAGGCGCTCTACGAGGGGGTTTATAATACAGCCTTCGACGACCGCAACTTCAGCCGCAAATTGCTGTCGACCGGGTTGCTTGTCAAATTGTCCGAAAAGGATAAGGTATCTTCAAAAAAAGGTGCGTTTTACTACCGGCTGGATCAATCGCATTACGCTGAAAATTTCGGGAAATTTTTAAACCTGGTGCCAAACCCGGATAAGTTTTTTTAAACCAGTGCATGCCATAAAACAACGTTTTGGCTTATTGGCGGGTTTTGGGCGGCTGTCAGCCTATGCGCTTCAGCGTAAAGTAAAACCGGCTGCCTTCACCTACTTCACTTTCAACACCGATCTTGCCGGCCTGGGCCTCTATAAAATCTTTCGCAATGGCCAGCCCCAGCCCGGTGCCTGTTTGATCGGATGACGCGCCGGGCACCTTGAAATACCGCTCAAATATCCGCGAAAGGTACCGCTGGTCTATGCCCCGGCCATGATCCTGTACCGAAAATTCGATTTCATCCCCCTTTTGTTTCTTCACAACCAGGTCGACCTCCGATCTTTCATGACTGTATTTCACTGCGTTGGTTAGCAGGTTGATCAGAACCCAGGTGGTTTTGTCCAGGTCGGCTTGTACATCAGGAAGGCTTTCGTCGCACTGAACGTTTATGGTCACGTTTTTCTCATCGGCCGTAGTCTTTACCGCCTTTAAAGCGTAATCTACAATGTTTTTGGGATGGGTGTTACCAAAATTGAGCTGCAGTTTACCGGTCTCTGCCTGACCCATATCCAGCAATTCGCCGGTTATTTGGAGCAGTCGGCGCGCATCCTCATCGATATTTTCGAGCAACTGCTGCTGTTCGTGGTTCACTTTGCCAATGCGTTCGTCTTCGAGCAATTTGAGACTCATTTTTATCGACGATAGCGGCGTCTTTAACTCATGTGATATGGTGGCTATAAAGTTCGTTTTCGCTTCATCCAGCTGCTGAAATTCCGTAATATTTTTCAGGATGATCACGCTGCCTATAACTTTATCGTCATTTTTAACAGACAGCACATCTTTTGAGTAATAGCTTTCGCGGTTATCGGCAAAAATTTTTAGCCTGGGTTGATCGTTCACCAGCAGGTTGCGCAGCAGATCGTTTTCCATCGACAGGTCGGGCGCCGATCTTCCTGTAAGATCCTCCGCTTTCATCCCGATCAGGCTGCAGGCAACTTCGTTCGCGAAAATAATGAACGATTTTTCATCAAGCCCGATGATCGCGTCGTGCATCGAGTTGATGATCGTTTCTATACGCCGTTTTTCGAATAGTATACTCGCCAGGTTGCTGTTCTCGTATTCGTCCAGCTTCCGGGTCATCGTATTAAAAGCCTGCCCCAGCTCGCCAAATTCATCATTCGACTTAAAATTAAGCTGTTGGTGATAGTTCCGGTTCGAAACCTCTTTGATACGCTCGGTCAGCTCCCGTATCGGGTTGGCGATATATCCCGGGAAATTAACTACAAAGCTGAATGCAACCAGGAAAAGGAATGAGCCCGCAAAGGCCACCAGGATGGTAGCATCGTTGGCTGTTGATTCGGCTCTGGCGTATTTGTGCTCGATAGCCGTCATATTAAGCTGCATAATGCTATAGAGCAACCTTTTAATATCGCCGTGCAATGCCGCTGTTACCGGCGAGTTGTCCTGGTACTTTTTAAGCGCCTCAAATTTCGCCCGCAGCGAATCGGTTAGCTGCTTTTCCCCGCGTTCCGTAATATTGCGTTCCTGTTTTACCAGGTTATCCTCTATCACTTCAACCTGCCGTTTATTTAATACGCCGGCGCTTTCGTCAATCGCCGTGCCCATGTTTTTCATATACTGAACCGTTTTATAATTGTCTTTCAGTATATTTTTAGCATCAGCCGAAAGGCGGTTCAAAAAATAGATCGATAATCCGCAGCAGATAATGGCCAGCATAAACAAAAAGCTGAAGCCGGCGCGGAGTTTATTTTTTATAGTCATTACGATAGTATAATAAGGTCAATATGCGTTTGCGACATTTTATTCAGAAGCTGTGTAAAAACAGCTGTTTTCATTACCAGTTGGTAAAATTTAAAGTGGGGCTTCCCGATACAGATCGTGGTAATATCGTATTTCTCGGCCGTTTCCCAGATAGTTTTAGCGATGTTATCGCTTTTTACCTTCACCACTTCGGCGCCAAGCTGGGTAGCCAGCTTAAAATTATTGATCAGGTGCCGCTGCGAAGCGAGGTTAATTTTGTCACCGCTTTCATTGGCCCGCTGCACGTAAAGTACATACCATTTTGAGCGGTAATACGAAGCCAGCCGCGACGTTTTGCGGATGATCAATTTGGCCGATTCTTCGTTGGTACTGATACAGGCTAAAAACAACTCGGGCCGCAATTTGATGGTTTTGGGTATCTCGGTATCAATTTTTCGTTCCAGCTGTTTTGCTACCTCCCTAAGCGCCAACTCCCGCAATTGCAGCAGCCGCTCGCTCTGGAAAAAATTGCCCAGGGCCATCGGTATCTTTTTCTCATCATATATTTTGCCTTCTTTTAGCCGTTCTATCAGCTCATCGGCGGTTAGGTCGATGTTGACAACCTCGTCGGCCATTTGGAGCACCTTATCGGGAATACGTTCATTGATCGGCGTGCCGGTTATTTCCACCACCTCTTCGTTCAGGCTTTCCAGGTGCTGAATGTTAACCGCGCTGATCACGCTGATACCCGCATTTAAAATATCCATTACATCCTGCCACCGCTTCTCGTTTTTGCTTCCCTCAATATTCGTGTGCGCCAGCTCATCCACCACCACCACTTCCGGATGCATCTGCAAAATGGCATTCAGATCCATTTCTTCCAGTTCCTTGCCTTTATAAAAAAGCTTACGCCGGGGGATGACCGGCAAATCTTGCAGCAGCCCTTCTGTTTCCTTGCGTTTATGCGTTTCGACATACCCGATCTTTACATCAATACGGTTGCGCAGCAGCGTTTTAGCTTCCAGCAGCATGCGGTAGGTCTTGCCAACACCGGCGCTCATGCCGATGTATATCTTAAACTTACCTCGCCTCGATCGTTTGATCAGCTCGAGGAAGTGCGTAACCGATTGTTCTTTATTGTTTTCTTCGATCATGAGGTTGGCCGCCGGTTCATTCTACTGCTTCAGTTGATCCAAAGCTACGTTCATTTTTAAAACATTGACTCTCGGCGGGCCAAAGAGGCCGAGCAAGGGCTGTTGTGTATTGTCGTTGATAATTTTAATAACCTGTTCTGCCGATATGTCCCGGATCTTGGCAATCCGCGCAACCTGTACTTTTGCCCCGGCTGGCGAAAGATCCGGGTCAAGCCCGCTGCCCGAGGCCGTTACCAGCTCGGCTGGGATTTCTTCGCGTCTTACATCAGGGTTGTGCTTCAAAAAGGTATCGATACGTGCCTTTACATCTTTCAGGTAATCCAGGTTGGCAGGCCCCTTGTTTGAACCAGCCCCCGCGTTCGCCGCATAATTAGCCGCTGAAGGGCGCGACCAGAAATATTTATCCTGTGTGAATTTTTGACCCTCGTTGGCGTAGCCAACCACCCTGCCGTTGTAGCTAACTGTTTCTCCATCGCCTTTTCCGGGAGTAAATTTTCCGATGCCGGCTATAACCAGCGGGTAAAGACCCGATAAAAGCACCAGCAGTATGATGGTTATTTTGATCGATGGCAATAAATACGTTTTCATTTTTATTGAGATTTGGGATGTTAGTCCCGATAACTATCGGGATGAGATATGTTTTTTGTGTTTGGAGTTAGAGTTATAAGATTCTTTTGTCTCAAATCTCATATCTCAATACTCATGTCTATATTAATATGCCGACCACCAGGTCGATCAGTTTAATGCCGATAAACGGAACGATAACGCCGCCAAGGCCATAGATCAGCAGGTTACGGCGCAATAAAGCGCTGGCGCCGATCGGCTTATATTCTACGCCTCTTAAAGCCAGCGGGATAAGCAGCGGGATGATGATGGCGTTAAATATCACAGCCGATAATATGGCCGATTGCGGGCTATGCAGGTCCATGATGTTCAATGCCTTTAATGCCGGAATGGAAACCATAAACAAAGCCGGAACAATGGCGAAATATTTAGCCACGTCGTTCGCGATAGAGAATGTGGTTAACGTGCCGCGCGTCATCAGCAGTTGCTTGCCTATCTCAACGATCTCGATCAGTTTGGTCGGATCATTATCCAGGTCAACCATGTTGCCTGCTTCTTTAGCGGCCTGCGTACCGCTGTTCATAGCCACACCCACGTCGGCCTGGGCCAGAGCAGGGGCATCGTTCGTTCCGTCGCCCATCATGGCTACCAGCTTTCCGCTCTGCTGCTCTTTTATAATATAGTTCATCTTGTCTTCGGGCTTGGCCTCGGCAATAAAATCGTCAACACCTGCCTTCTCAGCAATAAACTTAGCGGTGAGGGGATTATCGCCCGTAACCATTACTGTTTTTACACCCATTTTACGCAGGCGCTCAAAACGTTCGAAAATCCCGGTTTTAATAATATCCTGCAGCTCGATCACACCCAATATTTGTTCGTTTTGTGAGACAACCAGCGGTGTGCCGCCGTTCGAGGCAATGATCTTAACCCGGTCTTCTACTTCGGCAGGGAAAACATGCCCGGCTTTAGTTGCCAGGTCCCTGATTGAATCAAAAGCTCCTTTGCGAATCCGTAAGCCCTGCGGGGTATTTAATCCGCTTGAGCGGGTCTCGGCGGTAAACTTTACAAATTCCGATCCGGCTGGCGCAACCGGCAGCTCAAAATGTGCTGCGGCAAGCTCAATAATGGATTTGCCTTCGGGAGTCTCGTCAGCCAGCGACGCCAGTACACAGGTGGTGATCAGCTCATCGGGGGCCACACTTTTAGCAGGCCAAAATTGGGTCGCCTTGCGGTTACCAATGGTGATGGTGCCTGTTTTATCCAGCAGCAGCGTGTCCAGGTCACCGGCAGTTTCCACCGCCTTACCCGATTTGGTGATCACGTTGGCGCGCAGCGCCCTGTCCATCCCGGCAATACCAATAGCCGATAGCAGGCCGCCGATAGTTGTGGGGATAAGGCAAACAAACAGCGAGATAAAGGCAGCTATGGTGATCGGCGTATTGGCATAATCGCCGAATGGCTTTAGCGTTACACAAACAATCACGAATATCAGCGTAAAGCCGGCTAACAGGATGGTTAACGCTATTTCGTTGGGTGTCTTTTGACGCGATGCCCCCTCAACCAGCGCGATCATTTTATCCAGGAAGCTTTCGCCGGGCTGGGTCGTCACCATGACTTTTATCCTGTCGGATAATACTTTGGTCCCGCCCGTAACTGACGACTTATCGCCGCCGGCTTCCCTGATAACAGGTGCAGATTCGCCGGTTATCGCCGATTCGTCGATGGTAGCAATACCTTCAACGATCTCGCCGTCGGTGGGAATGGTATCGTTCGTTTCGCAGATAAAGATGTCGCCCTTTTTTAGCTGTGACGACAAAACCTGCTGCTCTTTGCCGTTCACCAGCAAACGCGCGGGCGTTTCCTCGCGTGTTTTGCGCAGGCTCTCGGCCTGGGCCTTGCCGCGCGCCTCGGCAATAGCCTCGGCGAAATTGGCGAACAATACGGTTAGCAGCAGCACTAAAAACACGGTGAAATTGTAGCCGAAGCTTCCCTGTCCTGTATTGGAATAGGAAAAAATGGTTACCACCAGCATCACAACGGTGCCGATCTCCACGGTAAACATCACCGGGTTGCGAAATAATATACAGGGATCAAGCTTGATGAAAGACTGCTTAAACGCTTCTCTCACCTGCTCGCCCTGGAACAATGTATTTTGAGTTGATTTCATGATATTCTTTAGATTATTTGATAGAAACGTGTTCGGCAATAGGGCCCAAAGCCAGTGACGGAAAAAATGACAGCGCGGCTACGATAAATATCACCGCGAAGATCATTACGCCAAACGTCACTGTATCCGTTTTAAGTGTCCCAGCCGATTCGGGGATGAATTTTTTATTAGCGAGTATCCCGGCTATAGCCACCGGACCGATGATCGGCAAAAACCGGCCTAAAAAGATGACCAAACCGGTGCTTACGTTCCAAAAGATATTATTCGCCGTAAGGCCCGCATACCCTGAACCATTATTGGCCGAGGCTGAGCTAAACTGATACAGCATCTCCGAAAACCCGTGAAAACCGGGATTATTCAGCCATGCCGATGGCTTGGTGGCCCAACTGATATTTGGAAAATGGACCAGCACGTACGATGCGAGCGCTGTACCGACCAATATTAAAAATGGGTGCAGCAATGCGATCAATGATGCGATCTTCATTTCGCGGGCCTCTATTTTTCGTCCCATAAATTCGGGCGTGCGCCCCACCATCAGGCCGGAGATAAATACCGCGATGATGATAAAGATGTAAAAGTTCAGATAACCTACACCCACACCTCCATAAAAGGAGTTGATCATCATATCAAACATCTGCGCCATGCCGGATACGGGCATCATGCTGTCGTGCATGGCATTTACCGAACCGTTTGAAGTGACCGTAGTGGTGATCCCCCAGTAAGCCGAAGCTGCCGGACCGAAGCGCACCTCTTTGCCCTCCATTGAGCCGCCGGGCTGGCTGATGCCCAGGTGCGCAATGGCCGGGTTCCCGTTCACCTCGGCCCTGACGGATGGGAATACCATCAGCAGGAATCCCACTGTCATCACGCCAAATATTACCCAAGCCAGTTTCCTTTTGTTCAAATAATAGCCGAGCGCAAATACCAGCGCGATTGAAATAAGTATAATGCTGATATTTTCGACGATATTGGTAACGTAATTGGGGTTTTCAAACGGGTGGGCCGAATTAACCCCAAACCAGCCGCCGCCGTTGGTACCGGCTTGCTTAATGGCAATCATGGCGGCAGCCGGGCCTCGTGATACATGGATGGTATCGCCCTGCAACCCGATTACGGTATCTTTACCTTTATAGCTTGTGGGCGTACCGTTAAAGGCTAAAATAATGGCGATAACAAAGCTTATAGGAAGCAACAGCCTGGTGATCGATTTTACCAGGTAATCCCAGAAGTTACCGAGCTTGTCGGTTATCTTATCTTTCATGGCTTTAAACACTACCATCATCGCTGCAATACCGGTTGCCGCGCTTACAAAGTGCAGGAACATAAACACAAATAATTGCGTGTAATAGGTAGCGCCCGATTCGCCTGAGTAATCCTGCAGGTTGGTATTGGTTAAAAAGCTCAATGCCGTGTTAAAGGCCAGGTCGGGGGTTTGATTGGGATTTTTATCGGGGTTCAGCGGTAAATGCGCTTGGAATAACAGGCAGAAAAATGCGTAAAATAACCATAGACAGTTAATGGTCAGCAACGCCTTTAAATGCTGTTTCCAGTTCATTTCCCGGTTGGGGTCGATGCCGCTGAATTTATAGATCAGCCTTTCGAGCGGGGCCATAAAGTCGAGCCAGGTTTTTTCCCCTTTAAATACTTTGGCAATGTACTTACCCAGCGGAATGGCAAGCGCCACCGTTGCCAGGTACATAAAAATAATGCCTATGAATTCGGTATTCATATCGTTTGAGTTTAGTGTTAGATTAAAATTTTTCGGGTTTAAGCAGCACGTAAATCATATAAATAAATACGGCGACGGCGACAAAGAATAGTATTAACATGACGGTTAGATTTTTTCGAAATAATTAACTGTTTTAAAAAAGATCCGGAATACGACTGCGAAGCAGATGAGGTAGGCGATGGTGAGTATAGCGTGCATTTGATTTGTTATGAATAGGATTTGAAATCCCGGTTAGTGATAGAATAATTTGATCTTTAAGTACACGATGTACACCATCGATAAAGCAAAGAGCCAGGCGAATACGATCGTTACAATTTCTTTTGAGGTGTACTTTTCTCTTGGCTTATCCATGTGTTTAAAGCGTTTGAGCGGGTTTATTCCAACGCAATGCCAGAAATATGAAACAGCTTGTAACAAACTGATAAATAGATAGTTAAAATCTAAATGAATGACATTAATATTGAAGGAGGCGACAATAGACTATCAAAACGATAAGCTTTTATCATTATCGACGATTTCGAAGCCGCAATTGAAACACAAAGGGTTTGCCGTGAGGAGTAAGCTTACATCTTCTTTCTTAAAAATTCAGATATCAGATAGCGCAACGGGGGAAGCGACTGGCTTCGATTAGCCGCAAAAAAAAATCAAAGGTTTACGACGCAGGTTATTCATGAAGTTAAATTACAAAATTCGAAATTGATCCGGATGGCTATGGAAACGAATTCGAAATAAGATCACTCCAGCCCGTATTCTTTCAATTTCCGGTACAACGTTGCTACGCCGATATTGAGCAGGCGGGCTGTTTCGGCGCGGTTGCCGTGGGTATGGTTGAGCACACGCTGAACATGCAATTTTTCGATGACTGAAAGGTCGAAAGCGGACAGCGCCCCACCCGTTTTTTGCGGCTGCGCGCCCTGCAATTCATAGGGTAGCAGAGTTTCATCAAGTATATTAGCATCGGCTAATATCACAGCGCGCTCTATAATATTCTTTAGCTCGCGAATGTTACCCGGCCAGTTATACGTTTCCAGCTTTTCGACGAATTTGTCCGTTAAGCCGGCGAGCTGCTTCGTTACCTTACGGCCAAAGTAATTCATAAAATGCTCGGCCAGCGGCCCAATGTCCTTTTTGCGGTCGCGCAGTGCAGGGAGTGTGATCTGGAACACCGATAGCCTGTAATAAAGATCTGACCTGAATCCTTCCCTGCTCACTTCCTCCTGCAAGTTACGGTTGGTGGCAGCCAATATGCGTACGTTTACCTGCGTCGGTTTGGTGTCCCCGATCTTTAAAAACTGCTGCGATTCCAGCACACGCAATAACTTTGCCTGCAGATCATGATCTAATTCGCCTATTTCGTCTAAAAAAATGGTGCCGCCATTGGCCTCCTCAAAAAGCCCCTTTTTATCTTTGCCCGCGCCGGTAAAGGAGCCCGCCTTATGCCCGAAAAGCTCGCTTTCCAGCAACTCCTTTGTGAAAGCGCTGCAGTTTACAGCGACGAACGCTTTAGTGTGCCGCGGACTCGCCTGGTGTATTGCTTCAGCGAACAGCTCCTTACCGGTGCCTGTTTCGCCTAAAAGTAAAACGGTCGTGTCCGTTAAGGCAACCTTTTGTGCCAGCTTGACCACATCAGTGATCGCGGCCGATTTACCGATAAGCCGGTCGAACCCAAACTTGTCATTCAGTTTTTGCTCCAGCTCCAAAACCCGGTGCTGCAGTAACGCCTTATCCATTGCTTTGCTAACCAGCGGAATTATTTTTTCGTTATCGTCGCCCTTGGTGATATAATCAAACGCGCCCGACTTGATGGCTCTAACCCCATCGTTAATGGTTCCAAAGGCCGTCAATACAACAATCTCTGTAGCAGGCCAGCTTATTTTTATTTGCGTGGTCAGCTCTATACCGTTCATATCCGGCAGTTTCACATCGCTGATCACCACGGGAATAGCCTCGTGCTGTAATTTTTTTAATCCCTCCGTGGCGGTTGAAGCAACAAGCACTTCATATCCTTCCAGTTGAAGGATGCGGGCAAGCAGGTTGCGTAGCCGCTCTTCGTCGTCGATAATTAACAGGCTGTGCTTATTCATTTAAACTGTGTTGGCGGGATGCTGCATATAATACACCCGGATTCTTTCATGTTAATGCAACATATCCACGCGTTTTAGGGAAACATTGCTTACCGGCTTAACCACCAGCGGGATTTTTTCGATGCGCGTTTCGCTGGTATCCAGGCCAAAAGCCTGCGCCTCTGTTTGTGCCAGCTTTTTTATCGCGAAGTAACTGTTCAAAATAAATCCCTCTTTAATGCTGAATTCGTTATTGTACGACAAGAATTTTTCGATGATGACGAATTGAAAATCGGCCGCCATATTGAAGCTTCGCAATGATTCGTAACGGCTCAGGATATCCAGTTCGTTGCGGGTCACCATGTCTTCCACAACTTTTCTGAATAATACGTTTACACGCGGTTGAATGCGGAAGCCGAGGCGAAATTCGACGCGGATAATTTTATTATCGTCAATTGCATCAACGGTATATTCCATCGTATAGGGGTCATCCGTTCGCTCGATATGCAAAAACCAATAAACGTCGGCACGCTTCGGCTTTCGGCTAAGGATAGAGTACATGATCTTCTGCTCGATTTGCTTGCTGTTATTTGCTTTGGTAAGATAAATAAGATGCGTGGCGTACTTGGATACGCCCTGGTCTGCACTAAGCGCCCTGAGCAACGGAATTTGGTCTTTCAGGTCGATAAAATGCAGAAAACGGTTGCTGATCTTGCGGGCTTTGAACCAGATGTACATCGTAAATATCAAACCGAATTCAAACACCAGGAAGAAAAGCCTCTTCAATATTTTCGGCGAATTTGATATAAAGAAAGACGACTCGGAAGTGACGAAAATACACAGGATAAGAATAACCAGCCATAACGGCCAATGCCTTTTAAAACGCATGTAATAAAACATCAGCAGGGTTGTCATGAGCATGGCGATGGTGATGGAAAAACCGTAGGCAGCAGTCATCGCTTCAGATGTCCGGAAATAGAGCACTACCAAAATACAACCCAGGCACAATACCCAATTGATTGCAGGTATGTAGATCTGACCACGGATATTTGACGGGTATTTTACCGCTATGCGCGGCCATAAATTCATGCTGATCGCTTCATTGATCAGCGTAAACGATCCGCTGATAAGCGCCTGACTGGCTATGATCGTCGCGAATGTAGCGACGATGACACTTGGTATAATAAAACCATGTGGAACGATGGAATAAAAAGGATTTACGGTATCGAAATTCATTTTAGCGGGCTGCGTTAATACCCAGGCGCCCTGGCCAAGATAATTTAACAGCAATGCAGCTTTAACAAATATCCAGGTTACCTGGATATTTTTTCGCCCGCAATGCCCCAGGTCCGAATAAAGGGCCTCGGCGCCCGTAGTACACAAAAACACTGCGCCCAGCAGCCAAAATCCACGGGGATGATGGATCAGCATGCTGATACCATAATAAGGGTTCAACGCCTTAAAAACCGATGGGTAGTGGACGATCTGCAATATGCCCAGCGTGCCTATCATTACAAACCATACCAGCATGATCGGCCCGAAGGAACCGCCGACCACCTTGGTGCCGAATTGCTGGAAAATAAACAGCAGTAAAATAATGCCGATAACGATCAGGAGGATGAGCCTGCTCCCGGGTATCATTATCGTTGAAAGCGATTTTACCTGCCCTAGGCCCTCGATAGCCGAGGCAACGGATATAGGCGGAGTAATGATCCCATCGGCCAACAAGGTGCCGGCGCCGATAATTGCCGGGATAGCCAGCCACTTTCCATACCGCCTTACCAGCGCATACAGTGAAAATATACCGCCTTCGCCATGATTATCCGCCTGTAGTGTAATAAATATGTATTTAAAGGTGGTTTGCAAGGTGAGTGTCCAAAAAATGCAGGAGATGCAGCCGAAAACAAAAGGCATATCCGATGCCCCGCCTTCGTGCAGTAAAGTTTGAAACACGTAGAGCGGCGATGTACCGATATCACCGAAAATAATTCCGAGGGTGATAAGCATTCCGGCTGCCGATAATTTTTTTAAATGGGTATTCATTTTAGCAATAGGTTTGATTGAATATAATTGCGCGCTGTATAGGATTGCAGGGAATATTCAGGCGCTTTGGGGTTACAAAGCAGGCAGGGCAACCTCATTAGAGAGATATTAAAAAACTTTTTAGCAAAGAAATATTTTCGATCCACAGCGTCGGAACGCGGAAGCGAACGCAGTGCCAGCCGGTTCTATTCCACATCAAAGGAATGATAACGAGCAGATTATAGATTAAGCGCTAACAAATAGCTTTTTGAAAACTATTCCGTTTTGACATGGTGTTTTTCAATATGGGTTGGATGATTATAAGGGGAATGCCGCGGAATGTATTATTCCAGGTGATACTCCTCTATTTTACGGTAAAGTGTGGTTAGGCCGATGTCGAGCAATCGCGCGGCCTCTGTTTTATTGCCTTTTGTGTAGTGAAGTACTTTTTGAATATGATTTTTCTCTATTGTCGCTAAACTAAACGGAGATCTCGGGCTTTCCTGATCAAGAAAGAAATCGAGCGGCAACAGGTTCGCTTGTAAGGTGTCGCCCTCGCACAATATAACAGCGCGTTCTATTACATTCTTTAGCTCACGCACATTGCCCCTCCATGCGTGATTTTCCAGCAAACGGATAAACTCCGGCTCCATCCGGTCGATTTTCCGGTTGGTTTTATCGGCAAACTCCTTAAGATAATGAAGAGCAAATAACCTGATGTCGTCCTTACGTTCATTTAACGAGGGCAGAGCGATCTGGAATACCGACAGCCTGTAAAATAAGTCTTCCCTGAAAAAGCCTTTTTCGATGCTTTCCTGCAGGTTTTTATTGGTGGCGGCAATAATGCGAACATCGGTCTTTAACGTTTTTGTATCACCTACTTTAATAAATTCTCCCGTTTCAATTACCCGCAATAAATTCGCCTGCAGCTCGATGTTCATTTCGCCGATCTCGTCCAGAAACAGGGTACCGCCATTCGCTTCTTCGAATAACCCCTTCTTGTCCTTCATTGCCCCGGTAAACGCCCCGGCAGTGTGGCCAAACAGCTCGCTTTCCAGCAGCTCTTTTCCGAACGAGCTGCAATTGACCGCTACAAAGCTTTGATTTTTCCTGGGCCCGTTATGATGAATAGCCTGCGCGAACACTTCCTTACCAGTGCCGGTTTCGCCAAGCAGCAGCACGGTTGTGTCGGTACCCGAAACCTTTTTCGCCAGCTCAACCGCCTGCTTTATCGGCTTCGTATTGCCGATTATCGCATCAAAGCTAAACTGCCGGTGTATTTTATTTTCCAGCTTAAAAAGTTTCAGCTGCAGCAAGGCTTTATCGCTAGCCCGCGCGATCAGCGGCAATATACGGTCGTTATCGTCGCCTTTTGTAATATAATCAAAAGCGCCATTTTTTATGGCAGCTACCCCGTCCTGTATCGTTCCAAAAGCCGTTAAGTTAATTATTTCTACAAACGGCTTTTTTTCCTTGATGAGCCTAACCAGGTCCACGCCGCTGATATCGGGCAATTTTACATCACTGATAACAACGTGTATATCTTCGTTTGTCAATATCTTCAAACCTTCGCGGCCGGTATGCGCCTGCCAAACACGATAGCCCTCCAACCCGATGATGCGCGCCAGCAAGGCGCACAGCTTCTTCTCATCATCAATAATCAGGATATTGTTTTGCATGCTAAATAATTGTTGTTAAAAATAGCTTTTTTAAATATGCCTTTTTATTTTCTTCGGCCATCGATTTCTTCAGCGCTTTACGTATTTTTATCGTCCTTATTCATTTAAATTATTACCGGAGCTATACAAAATACATGAATGTTGTGAGGCGGATGAAAACATTAGTGCGTATAGCAACGATAATTACTTTCTTAATTTCCATAACGCATTATGCCTACTCGCAAAGTACCACAAACAGCGGAACAGAATTCTGGACCGGGTACATGCTGCATATAAACGGCGCCAGTACCAACGGTAGCGGCACCGACGGCGGAAGCGTGATGAGTTTATATATCACATCTACTGTAAACACCTCGGGCACCGTGTCGGTTGCCGATGGCAGCTTTGCTAACATACCTTTTTCGGTTACCGCCAACCAGGTAACCATCGTCACCATCCCCCCGGCCGCGTTTTTAAGCACTGCCGGGCTGGCAAACAAAGGCATCCATATTGTATCCTTAAAACCGGTTGCCGTTTATGCGCATATTTACGCGTCGGCTGTTTCAGGGGCCACGTTACTCTTGCCTGTCAGCACGCTGGGCAAAGATTATCTTTCAATCAACTATACCCAACTTTCTAACGCGCCGCGCAATAACCCCGCCTTTTCCGCATTCATCGTTATCGCCACCGAAGACAACACCACTGTGCAGATAACTCCTGCTGCCGCCCTCACCGATGGCCATCCGGCGGGCGTAACGTTCTCATTGGGCCTGAAAAAAGGCCAGTTGTACCAGGGACTGTCGGCCACCGACCTTACCGGAACAAAGATCACCTCGATAAATTCAGCCACGGGCGGTTGCACGCGGATCGCCGTGTTCTCGGGCAGTTCAAAGATCGAGATCGGTTGCAATTCCCGATACACAACATCCGACAACCTGTTTCAGCAGGTGTATCCAACCGCCTCATGGGGCAAAAGTTATATTACAGTGCCCCTCCAAACCAGGAATTATGATGTGTTCAGGGTCGTATTAAGCGATCCGGCTAACGGCAATACCGCCAACGTAAAATTAAACGGCACGCCGATTCCGTCTTCCCTATTTACAAACGGATATTATGAATTTTCTTCGCAATCCCCGAACCTGGTAACGGCCGACCAGCCTATCCAGGTGGTTCAATATTCCGTAACCCAGGAAAACACGATAAACTGCAGCGTTTTTGCAAACGATGTGGGCGACCCGGAAATGATATATCTGAATCCGCTGGAACAGACGCTGGACCATGTCACCCTATACTCGACGGGCAATTTCCAGATCGATAGAAGTTTTATAAATGTGGTCATTAAAACCGCTGCCGTCCCCACGTTTAAACTGGACGGCGCATCGTATACCAACTTCACGCGGGTGCCAACCGACACGGCGTATTCATATGCGCAAATAGAGGTTCAGTCGGGACCGCAAGACGTGCAGGTTTCGTCGGGCAGTCAGGGAACGCACACCATAAGCGCGGCCGATGGGTTTAACGCCATTGCGTATGGATTTGGAAGTGTGGAATCGTATGGTTACGCAGCAGGCACCAATTTGCAAAACCTCAATGAAAACATTACCCTGGCAAATCCTGTTAATGATACCATTACCCAGGCTAATGGTTGTATCAACATAGGTTATAACCTGCAGCTTACATTGCCGTTTAAAACAACCAGCATTGTATGGGATTTAAAAAACGGTACAACTTTTACCGACAGCAACCCCCAGGTTGTTGAAACGGTGACCAAAGGCACACAAACTTTGTATAAATATCAATACAACAAAACAATAAACTATAAAACGCCGGGCGATACATCGGTAACCGCTACGGTATTTAATCCCATAGCGGGCGGCTGCGGAAATACTGATGTTGTGGAATTTGATTTTAATGTATCGGCTCCGCCGCTTGCAAACTTTAGCGTAAACGGGGCCTGCCTCGCCGATTCGCTACAGTTTATCGATAAAACAAACGTAAACGGGGGCATTATAAAAACATGGTTATGGGATTTTGGCGATAACACAACCTCGATATTGCAAAACCCCAAACATTTATATACAAAACCCGGCACGTACGTTGTTCGCCTTACCGTAACCAACGTTAATGGCTGCGGTACTGATAGTACTCAAACCATTTACATAAATAATAAACCGCTAGCCAGCTTTACAGCATCGACACCGGATTGCCCGGGAAAAGCGATCACTTTCACTGATAAATCGACATCCATAGATGGAACGATCAATCGATGGATATGGAGTTATGGCGACGGCAAAGCCGATACGCTGACCAGCAATAAGCCGGTTACCCATACATACGCACAAACGGGAACAGATACGGTTAAATTAATAGTGTTTACCGACAAAGGATGTTCGAGCGTTCCCTTTACTCAAGCCGTCAGGATCAATGCAGTACCAGTGGTGGATTTTACCCTTCCTGATGTTTGCCTTGATGATGCCTTCGCCCTGTTCACCGACAAAAGCTCCATTGCCGATAGCACACAATCGGCATTTACCTATTTATGGAACTTTGGCGATCAAAATGCTACGGCGGCAAATCCAAATACGTCGGCATTGCAAAATCCGAGGCATAAGTATACGCAGGTTGGTAATTATAACGTTACATTAACGGTTCAGTCAAAATATGGCTGTACCTTTTCAAAAACCCAGGTGTTTACTGTTAACGGCGATATACCGGTAGCGGCTTTTACAGTTGCAAACAGCGCTAATTTATGCAGCATGAACGATGTTATACTCCAGGATCAGTCGACCGTAAATTTTGGCAGCATAACCAAAGTGATCTGGTATTTTGATTATAACAATCATCCGCAGGACTCCGTCGTATTTATAAAGGACAGTTTGCCGCCGAACCGTTTATATCACCATAATTACGGCTTATTTAATTCGCCGGCCACTCAAAATTACCTGGTGAAAATGGATGTATATTCGGGTATTTCATGTGTGAGCACAACACAGCAAAATATCACTATAAAGGCGAATCCTATAGTTACCCTGTCAACGCTTGGGCCGTTATGCGTAAACGCGGCACCCGTACAAATTATCGAAAATAAAAACGGCTTCGCCGGAACCGGCGTTTTCAGCGGCCACGGTGTTTCATCTACCGGTTTATTCGATCCTGCTGCTGCCGGCGAAGGTACATTTAAAATAAACTATGTGTTTACCGCCCAAAATGGCTGTGATTATTCAACAAGCCAGCAAGTTGTTGTTAATCCCGCGCCGGCCGTTTCCGCCCCGCAGGATATCACGCTGCTTGAAGGCGGAGAAGTAAGGCTGAATGCGACAGCAACCGGCGACAATCTTACCTATAAATGGACGCCTTCAACGGGGCTGGATCACGATGATATACTGAACCCGGTAGCTAATCCGACAAGTAATACGTTATATACTTTAACAGTTACCAATGGCGAAGGGTGTACAGCGGCCACGGAAGTGACCGTGAACGTATTAAAAAATCCGATAATACCCAATGCCTTTACACCAAACGGTGATGGCATAAACGACACCTGGAACATTAAATACCTGGACACTTATCCGGGAAATACAGTGGATATATACAACCGATATGGAGAAAAGGTATATTCGTCCATCGGTTACGCAATTCCGTGGGACGGCACTTATAAAGGCGCAAATTTACCAACGGACACTTATTATTATATAATTAATCCCAAAAATGGCCGCAAAGTTATATCGGGCAGTGTAACCATTATCAGATAAGGATGAAGAGAGTTTTATATTTATTTGTTGTTTTTAGCGCCTACGCGCAGTTGGTATGTGGCCAGCAAAGGCCGCAATACACGCAATATGTTTTTAACAACTATCTATTAAACCCCGCTGTAGGCGGCATTGAGAACTACATTGATGCCAAAGCCGGGTACCGCAGCCAATGGACCGGGTTACAAGGGGCGCCGGTAACAAGCTACCTGACAATAAACGCCCCCTTAGGTAAAAATTTTTTAGAGGGCGATGCCACGTCTTCCTCTGGTGGCGGCGATAACCCATCGAGCCGGCTTTATACACAAAATTATATGGCCGCCGAGCCTCACCATGGCGTGGGCTTAATGCTCGTAACCGACCAGGCCGGTCCCTTGACGCAAACCAATATCGATGCTACTTACGCCTATCACCTTGGATTAGCTCCGCAGCTCAACCTGGCTGTAGGCGTATCAGCGGGAGTTAGCCATGTGAGCCTAAACACATCGATGATCACGCTCGAAAATCCGTTCGACCCGGCCATCGCTAACGGCGACAACAGCCAGTGGAAACCCGACCTCGGTGTAGGCGCATGGCTATATTCCGGGGCATATTACCTAGGGGCTGCTGTACAACAAATTCTGCCACAAACTTTATATTTCAGCACCAATAATTACAATAAAAGCAAAACGGTTCCGCACTATTTCCTCACCGGCGGATTTAAGGTGTTTTTGACGGATGATGTAACGCTTTTACCTTCGGTTTTGGTAAAAATAATCGACCCGCTCCCGTTCAGCTATGATATCAACGCCAAATTCTCGTTCAAGGATGTGTTTTGGCTGGGCGGGTCGTATCGCCGCAATGACTCGTTTGGTGTATTGGCGGGTGTAAATGTAAATTCATTTATTAATATCGGATATTCGTATGACATCACAACCTCGGCGTTAAATACCGTAAGTAACGGCACCCACGAGATCGTGATCGGGTTGCTGCTCAACAATAAATATAAAGTAACCTGTCCGCAGCACCAATTTTAGCGCAACTTATTTGCGGTATGATAACTTCGCATTAATTTAACTCAGCATGCGGATCACGTTAATCGGCTCGGGGAATGTAGCTACGCACCTTGGTGCCGCCTTTAAAAACGCCGGGCATCGCATTGTGCAGGTGTATAGCCGGAATATGGATAATGCCGCGCTCCTGGCTTACCATATCGATGCAGAGCCCATCGACAATTTATCAGATATTAGCCCCGAAACCGATTTGTTTATTATTGCCGTTAATGATGCCGCGATAGCGCAGGTTGCCCAACAGCTGGCACAATACAATAAACCAATGATGCATACTTCGGGTGCAACAGATATTAAAGTATTAACCCCGTTCACAACTATGGCGGGAGTTTTCTACCCCTTACAAACCCTCAGCAAAAATCAGGAAGCGACCAATAGCATACCCATTTGCATTGAAGGATCTGATGACGCTATAACCCTGCAACTGGAGCAGCTTGCCCAAAGTATAAGCAATAACGTTTACCGGGTAAGCTCAGCGCAAAGAAAGATACTGCACCTGGCCGCTGTTTTCGCCTGCAACTTTCCCAATTACCTGTATGCCGTTGCGCAACAGCTGTTAGCAGAAAATAATTTGGACTTTGAATTGCTGCGCCCTTTGATTCTGGAGACCGCTCAAAAAGTACAGGATGCTCTTCCCGCCGGGGTGCAAACCGGGCCGGCAGCTCGAAACGACGAAACTACCATGGCCGCGCACCTGCAAATGCTTGATAGTGATCCACCATTGCAAGAATTGTACAGGCTGCTTAGTCAGGGGATTATCAAAATGGACAGCTCCGGGCAGCGGCGTAAGTAATTTTACTACTTTTGCCAAAATGAATATTTTTAAAGTTAAGATAAACTTTGAAGCAAAAGGCCTTGAACCCGTCGAACTGCCAATCGCCGAGGGTGAGTCGGTGCTGGACGTCTGCCTGGAAAATGGCATTGAGCTACAACACAATTGCGGCGGCGTTTGCGGTTGCAGCACCTGCCAGGTATACGTAAACAAAGGAATGGATAATATCCAGGAAATATCTGACAAGGAAGAGGATTTTATCGACAGGGCTGTTAACCCGCGCATCAACTCGCGGCTGGGGTGCCAGTGTGTGATCATCGACGGTGACATTGAAATCACCCTGCCCGACCAAAGTAATTTTTTAGGCCATTAATAGGATTATACCGATTAAGAGGAAGATCTCACCGATTGAAAGTTATCATAGATGATGAAATGAAAGACAATAAATTTACGCTGCCTATTCACTGGAACGATCATGAAGACATCGCTATTGAGCTTTACGAAAAGTTTGGCGATGATTTTGATGAATCGAAAATATACCGTATCCGCTTCACCGACCTTTTGGAGTGGGTTTTATCCCTGCCTAATTTTGCCGGCACGCGCGAAGAATCAAACGAGGGCCACCTGGAACAAATCCAGTCCGCCTGGGTTTATGAATGGCGCGATAACCAATAATTGAATCGGTGTAATCAATTTATAATCGGTAAAATCATATACAATCGGTGGAATCATTCCTGCATAAATTAAAAGATATAACCACGTTCATTTTCGACGTGGATGGCGTATTAACCGATGGTACCGTTTACGTTGCCGAAAACGGCGAGCAGAGCCGTGCGTTTAATATCAAGGACGGTTATGCCCTGCAGCTTGCCATTAAATGCGGGTACAATGTTTGCGCCGTTTCGGGCAGCCGGTCAAAAAGCGCATTATACCGTCTAAACAGCCTGGGTGTAAAGGATGTGTATATGGGCATTCACACCAAGATCGAAAAGATAAAAATATACCTTGAGGAAAAAAGCATTAGTCCGGAGAAGGTGTTATACATGGGCGACGACATCCCCGAGCTTGAGGTGATGAACATTGTAGGTTTGCCGGTTTGTCCGGCTGATGCCGCCGAAGAGATCAAAGCAGTTAGCTTATACATCTCGCCATTGGCGGGCGGCAAAGGCTGCGCGCGGGATGTGATTGAAAAAGTACTAAAAATACAGGACAAATGGCTCACCGAAGAAGCCTATAGCTGGTAGCCCAGTCGTCCATAGTCCATAGACGACAGACCATAGCTAGCTATCAATTATGGAGTAATCGACTATGAATCATCAACTATAACTATGACCCCTCCTATCATCCTCGCTTCCAAGTCGCCGCGCAGGCAGGAGCTTTTAAAATTAATGGACATCGATTTTCGAGTTGTTTTAAAAGATGTCGATGAATCCTACCCTCCCGAATTAACACCCGAAGAAATTGCCGTTTACATTGCTGAAAAGAAAGCGCGGGCGTTTGACGAAACCGTCGAAGATGAGATCGTCCTCACCGCCGACACCATCGTATGCATTGGCAATAAGATCCTTGGCAAGCCCACCTCGGCCGATGACGCTGTTGAGATGCTGCAAACTTTGTCGGGCCGCATGCACCAGGTGATCACAGGCGTGTGTTTGTTGTACAAACATCGTTACCACACGTTTTACGACGTATCCGAGGTGTTTTTCGGTGAACTGACCGAAGATGAGATCAGGAACTACGTCGACAAATACCAGCCGTTTGACAAAGCCGGATCCTATGGCATACAGGAGCGTATCGGTTTGATCGGCATAGAACGGATCAACGGCTCCTATACCAACGTGGTCGGCCTGCCCACAGAAAAGCTGTACCGCGAATTAATGAAACTGTAGAGACGTCCCGTACGTACGGGACGTCTCGGGCGTTCGCGTTCGGAACGGGGCGAACAGGTACGAACGGGGGGGGAACACTGACAAGATACTGTCACCACTTTTACAATTTTTTAATACTTATTAACTGTGTCGCCCGACACAGGTGAACACAGCTGAACCACCTTAGTTTACCACTCAACCTACTTCACCTTCATCACATTATTTTTCCGGTTCATATCCGGCAGGGCATTATCCGGGTCAACCGTCACGCTTTCAGCTTCCGAAGTTGTCGGAATGGTAAAAGTCATTGACTTCTTTTGCAGCCACGTCTCCACCGGCAGGTACATGCGTTGTTTAGCGCCGTTTTTCAATAAAACTTCCACTGTAAAAGGCATAGCCATTTGTTCTTTGTTGGTGACCGTCACCCGGACGCCTTTTTTGGGGTCATTGTCTACGTACCTGGCATCGGTCAGCGCTAAGTCGAGCTGGTAATTATTGTAAAACCAGCCTTTCCAGAACCACGACAGGTCCTCGCCCCCGCCGTTATCCATCGACCGGAAAAAATCATCCGGCTGCGGGTGCTTATATGCCCACGAGCGGATATAATTGCGAAAAGCGTAATCAAACCTGTCTTTCCCAAGTATCTGCTCACGCAGCAACACCAGCCCAAATGCCGGCTTAAAATAAACAATCGGGTGCCGGTATTTTTCGGGAACGGCATCGGCCGCCGTCATGATCACCGGGGCGTTCGAATCCGCAATGACCGGGACGATCTCATCCGCGGGGTTGCCGCCGCCGGGGGCATACTCGCCGTCCCGCTTTGGCGCATATTCGCCGTGATTAAAGGCGTCCGACGCATATACATCGATAAAAGTATTAAAGCCCTCGTCCATCCAGCCAAAGCGGCGCTCGTCGCTGCCCACGATCATCGGGAACCAGTTGTGGCCGATCTCGTGCGCGGTTACCCAGTACAGTTCCTTGCCCTTATCGGTAATACCGTCAAATACGATCCCCGGATACTCCATGCCGCCGGCAATGCCTGCTTCGTTAACGGCTACCGGGTACGGGTAAACAAACCATTTTTCCGAAAAATACTCGATCGACTTTTTCAGGTATTCCGTTGCCCTGCCCCAGGCGTCGTTCCCCGCTCTTTCAACAGGGTAAACCGACATGGCCAGCGATTTTTTCCCGCCCGGTAAATTCACCCTCGCCGCATCCCATATATAAGCCTTTGAAGCGCCGAACGCCACATCGCGTGTGTTTGTCATCTTGAAATGCCAGGTGAGATTGCCAGTGTGGGTTGGCCGCGATGCCGGGTTATTCACCTCTGCCGCGCTCCTGATCATGATCGCTTTATCGCTGCTGCGCGCCGCGTCAAGCCGCTGTATTTGTTGTGCTGTAAGCACCTCTTTGGGGTTGAGTAGTTCGCCTGATCCGGCCACGATCATATCCGCCGGTACGGTCACTTTGTAATCGATGTCGCCGTATTCAAGGTAAAACTCGCCCGCCCCTAAAAATGGCAGCGTGTCCCAGCCCCGGGTATCATCATACACGCACATGCGCGGAAACCATTGCGCTATCTCGTATATCTTGCCGTTCCTGGTGTCCGTATAGTCTGTGCGGCCACCGAAATTGCCGGGGATGGTGTATTTATAATGTATAATAAGGTCGATGCTGCCTTTGTTGGGCAACACAGGTTTGCGAAGGCGTATCTGCATACGCGTATCGCTGACGATAAAATCAACTTTTTCGATGACATCACCGTGGTTAACGGCGACCGATTCGATCTGGTAGCCTTCTGTATGCTGGTCCGGGCCGGGGGCAAATCCGGTTACAAAATTGGAGCGGGCCGTTTTCTTATAAGTATTCTGATCCAGTTGCAGCCACAAGTATTTCAATTCATCCGGGCTGTTGTTCACATAGGTAATTTTTTCAGTGCAGGTCAGTGTTTTGGTTACTGTATCGATCTTTGCATCCAGGTTATAAAACACGCGGTTTTGCCAGTATTTTGGCCCGGGCTCGCCATTCGGCGCATGCACCTCGTTCCCTTTTTCGGAATAAAACAGCGGAGAAAATAATTCGGACGGCTGGTAATTGGATGCAGTCGTATCATTAACAGCCGCCCGGCGGCGGCGTTGCGCCTGCGCTGAAAAAGCTAAAAACAGCAGTACGGGTACCAGAATAAATTTGAATTTCATTGTGATGAATTAGGCAGGCAATATACAAAGGATGGGTAATATTTTCGATTAGTCGCCCGGTCTCGTCCATGATTAGGTCAAAAACTATAAACTCTGTATATTCCTCAAAAAAATATTTTGACCTTTCCCGTCAATATACCCGTAGGAAAATCGTTTATACCGGCGCATTTCGTTTGCGAAACGCTGGCCTACTTTTTGGGATACCGGTATTATGTTTATTTGAGGAAGCACCATCGTGATTCCATTTCATCCGAAAACCGCCTTATTATATTTGTTGGCGCTGCTCTGGGTGCCTTCATTGGTTCACATACAATTGGCGTTCTCGAAAATCCGCCTATGCTTTCCCATTTCAATATCATTTACTTTATGGGCAATACAACGATAGTCGGCGGATTGCTGGGCGGGTTGATCGGTGTGGAGCTTACCAAAAAGAAAATTGGAATAACGGTATCTTCCGGCGATTTAATGGTTTATCCTTTGATCTTAGCCATGATTATCGGACGCACCGGTTGTTTCCTGGCGGGCTTGGATGACGGCACGTATGGCGTGGCCTCAAATTTACCATGGGCAATAAATTTTGGCGATGGCATACGCAGGCACCCAACCAACTTATACGAAATCGCGTTTTGGTTTTTGCTGTGGCTTACGTTAATCATAACCGAAAAAAAAGTCCGCTTTACCGATGGATCAAAGTTCAAAATATTTCTCTCCGCCTACCTCGTATTTCGCCTGGGGATCGAGTTTATCAAGCCGGATTTCTTTTTTAGCTTTGGTTTATCGGTAATTCAGTTGGCTTGTATCGCCGGTATTTTGTATTATTATAAAGTATTTCTTTATCCTTCAAAACTGGTTAAACCTTATGCCTGAACGCCCGTACATTTATTATGATTTTACGCTCAGCATCTGTTCGACTTGTTTAAGGAGAGTCGACGCCAAAATCGTTTTTGAGGACGATAATGTGTACATGCTAAAAACATGCAGGCAGCACGGCTTCGAAAAAGTTTTGATCGCGACCGACATCGACTATTATAAAAATTGCCGCAACTACGCCAAACGCAGCGAAATGCCTTTGAAGTTTAACTCCAAAACGCACTTCGGCTGTCCCTACGACTGCGGTTTATGCCAGGATCACGAGCAGCATTCTTGCCTCACGGTAGTCGAAGTAACCGACCGTTGTAATCTAAGCTGTCCCACCTGTTACGCCATGTCGTCGCCTTCATATGGCCGGCACCGAACCCTGGCCGAGATCGAACAGATGCTGGATGTTATTGTAGAAAATGAGGGTCAGCCGGACGTGGTACAAATCAGCGGGGGTGAGCCTACCGTTCATCCGCAATTTTTTGAAATCCTCGATATTGCTAAAAAAAAGCCGATCAGGCATCTGATGCTTAATACAAACGGGATAAGAATAGCCAAGGACGAGAATTTTGTGAAGCGGCTTGCAACCTATATGCCCGACTTTGAGGTTTACCTGCAATTTGACTCTTTTAAAAAGGAAGCGTTAGAACTTTTGCGTGGTGAGGACCTGCGGGAGGTGAGACGGAAGGCGATAGAAAATCTGAACAAATATAATTTGTCGACCACTCTTGTCGTGACTTTGCAAAAGGGTTTGAACACGGACGAGATTGGTAAAATTATTGAGTATGCGCTGGAGCAACCCTGCGTACGCGGCGTGACATTTCAACCGACACAACAAGCGGGCCGACTGGAGAATTTTACCCCGGCAACCGACAGGTACACGTTAACAGAAGTACGCTCGGCGATACTTGAGCAAACCAATATTTTCAGCAAACATGATCTCCTTCCGGTGCCCTGCAACCCGGACGCCCTGGTGATGGGATACGCGTTAAAGCTGAATGGACAAGTATTCCCGCTCACCCGGCTGATCAATCCGGACGACTTATTGGATAATTCGAAAAACACCATCGTTTACGAGCAGGACGAACGGTTAAAAATGCACCTGTTGAATATGTTCAGCACCGGCAATTCGGTGGATAAGGCAGGTGAGCATTTAAAATCGATCATGTGCTGCCTACCGCAGATCGATGCGCCGGAGTTGGGCTATGATAATCTTTTCCGTGTGATTATTATGCAATTTATTGATGCCCAAAATTTCGATGTAAGGGCGATTAAAAAATCATGCGTCCACATCGTGAACAAGGATATGCAGATCATTCCTTTTGAAACAATGAACTTATTTTATCGTGACGATAAAGTGGAATATTTAAACCAGCTGCGAAGCGAAATATTGGTATAATGGAAGAACATGAAAAAAATGAAGCCGATTCGCCAACTAAAAATCCGGATCCTGCGAATAAAAGCGACAGAAAGGGGCTACGAATTTTCGGGTTGAATTTATTGATACTCGTAGTATATTCAGTAGTGTCAAAGTTCAGTGGGGATGGGATTGCTGACGCCTTTTTTATTGCTATCCATTTTTGTGCATGCATGATAGTAGCCGCCATTATGCGAAGTTGGGCTTGGGTATTAAGCGGCTTATTGGTCCTGGTAATTGGATTCGCGACTTGTGTCGAACTACTTGGAAGGTAGCGGCAATTTAATTAAACTTACCCCATCATTTCCGCCAACACCCCTTCTTTCAGCGAATTGGTCGTCATTACAACCCGGTTAACGCCGATTTTTTCCAACACAAACCTCGTCAATATCGATGCTGTTACGATCATATCCACCCTTACCGATATGATCACCTCATTGCCCGCACGCTCCTGGTGGCTGGAAAGTACCAGCTTTTCGATAACTGCCAGCAATTCGTCCTTATCGAACGCATAATTTTTCGTTTTTTTAAGATCGAATGTTTTCCCTTTGTCCGATTCTATCAGCGCAGCGTAGGTTTCGAATACGCCCGACGAGCCAATCAGTTTTTCAATTTGGTAATTCGCAGCGGCAGTAAACAGCGGCTGCAGCGTATCTTCGAGGTAAAGGGTTAACGCAGTAATGGATTCAGGCGCGATAGGGTCGCGGTGGTGAAAGCGGTCCATCAGCCGCGCCGCGCCGGCCTCAAAGCTTTGCTTCCATCGTATCTGCGCCTTATTGCAGATGATAAACTCAACGCTCCCACCGCCAATATCCACCACCAGACTGTCGCTTTCCGATAAACAGCCGACCGCTTTTATCCCTTTATAAATATATTCCGCCTCGGCGTTGCCATCAATGATCTCGATCATCAACCCCGTTTTGGCCTTTACCGCATCCATAAACGCGCCACCATTTTCGGCGCTCCTCAGCGCCGATGTGCCGATGGCCTTAACAGTGGTTACGCCATGCTGATCGATCAAACGGCGAAACTGGTCCATCATCTGCAATCCGCGCTCAAACGCCGCCGGCTGGATAACGCCCTGGCTGATGCCACCCTCGCCCAGCTTAACCGGCACCTGCTCATGCACCAGCTCGCGGTAATCTTCGGCCGTGCCTTCCACGATCAATAGGTGAAAAGTATTGGTTCCAAGATCGATAATGGCTATAGGTCTGCTCATGCGTTATGCTTAAATCCGAAATCGAAAATCCGAAATCCGAAATCAAAATCACTCTTTATAAAAAAACCATTTCGCCAGCTCCTTGTAGCTTGCCTTTTTGCCATACATCAAAATACCCACCCGGTAAATGCGCGCCGCTATATAGGTTGTAAACAAGAAGCCCGCGATCATTAACGCCATGGATATGCCTAATTGCCAGGCGGGCACGTTAAACGGTATCCGTACCATCATGGCAACGGGTGCGGTAAGCGGGATCATGGACAACCATACGGCCAGTGGGCTGTCGGGTACCATAAACAGGTACGATACCGACAGGATATAGGTAAATAATAAAGGCAGCGTGATCGGGAACATAAACTGCTGGGTTTCAGTTTCACTATCAACCGCCGACCCAACGCCGGCAAAAAGTGCGCTGTAAAGTAAGAATCCTGTTATCCAGTAAAATACAAAACAGCCCAGCTCGTATCCCGCGTTGGAACCTAAGTTGTGCACAAAGGTATAAACAGGACTGTTCATCGATGAGGAATTATGCCCTACCAGGTAACTGATACCCGCCGACAGCCCTATCCATAAGGTAAATTGCGTAAGGCCAACCAGGCCAACGCCAATTATTTTACCCAGCATCAGCTGGAAAGGCTTTACCGACGATACAATAACTTCGATGATGCGGCTGGTTTTCTCTTCAATCACCCCGCGCATAACCTGCGCGCCATAAATAAACAGCGACATGTATATTAGTATTGCGCCGGCAAAGCTCAATGCATAGCTCGCGCCCATACTGGTACTTTTCTCCCCCGCATCGGTTATTTCGCTCGACTTGACAACGATGTTGCTTTTTATTTTATGCAGACTGGCGGTATCAATGCCCGCCTTTACCAGTTTTGCACCGGTCGCTATATCATTCAATTCCCGCTGAATATTATCGCCCAGGCTTAATGTTGTTTTCTTTTTTGAAAACAGCTTTACCGTGTCGACCGTATTCGCCGGGATATAAAGCACCAGGTCGTTTTCGCTTTTCAGGTTTACTTTGGCGGCCTGCAACGATACGGCCGGGTACTGGTATTTAATAAACTTCTGATCCTGGAGCTTACCTTTAAAAACCTGGTTGGTGTCGATAACGTTCACCACATGCATGGTTTCGTCTTTGTTGCCGGCAACCAGGGCAATTACCATGTACATGGCGGCGAACAAGGCAGGCACCAGCAATGTCATGATAACGAAGGCCTTTTTGCGTACCCTGGTAATGTATTCGCGCTGTATAATCAGTAATATCTTGTTCATGGCTTAAGCGATTTTATTAACCCGTTCAATAAAAATTTCATTCATGCTGGGTATTACCTCCTGCAGCATATTTATATGGACCCTGGGGATCAGATATTTTAAAACGTCGTTTGAGGTGGCGCCCGGGTTTAATTTAACACGGAGCCGGTAACAGCTATCTTCTTCGGCTATCTCATCCATCAGGTGAAATGGCTGTGATCCGTTGAAGTCTATTTTTTCGCCGTTATACTCTACCAGGTAAATATCGTTCCGGTAGGAGTTTTTGATGTCTTTTATCCGGCCGTCAAGTATCTTTTTCGATTTGTCGATCAGTGCAATGGCATTACACAACTCCTCAACAGACTCCATTCGGTGGGTCGAGAATAAGATGGTCGCGCCTTTCCGGTTAAGCTCCAGGATCTCGTCCTTAATTACTTCGGCATTTACCGGGTCGAACCCGCTGAAAGGCTCATCCAAAATAATAAGGTCGGGCTCGTGCAGCACGGTAGCCACAAACTGGGCCTTTTGCTGCATGCCTTTCGACAGTTCTTCTATCTTCATCTTCCACCAGGTTTGCATGCCCAGTTTTTCGAACCAGATTTTTAGTCTTCTGATCGCCTCATCACGGCTCAGGCCTTTTAAACGGGCCAGGTAGATCATTTGCTCGCCGATCTCCATTTTTTTATAAAGGCCGCGCTCTTCGGGCAAATAGCCGATGCGCTCGATGTGCGACTGGTTGAGCTTTTCACCGTTAAAATAGATTTCGCCCGAATCGGGTGCGGTGATTTGGTTGATGATGCGGATAAGCGAAGTTTTGCCGGCGCCATTTGGGCCCAAAAGCCCGAATATCTGCCCGCTTTCAACTTCCAAACTTACATCGCTTAAAGCCGTGTGCCCGGCGTATTGCTTTACAATATTGCGGATGCTTAGCATAGAAAAGGATTTCAATTAGTAGTTATACGATTAGAGGAAACTTAAACTTTAAAGTTACAGATTTAGTTTAAAATGTTACAGGATTTTACATCGTTAACAAAACAATAAAAATCTGTTAAAGGTTAAGCTTTTAAATTAAATAATTCTTGACAAGTTGTCAAGTAATTTGTATTATTGTATATAAGATGAAGATTTAGCTACTTATCTAAAATACGCTATGAAAACAATGACGGTGGGAGAATTTAAGTCCAGATTTGCCGAAGTGCTGGAGCAGGTTAAAGCCGGGGTTGGTTTTGCCGTTACCTACGGCAAAAAAAAGCAAATTGTCGGTTATTTTTTGCCGGAATCAGGGCTCCGTAAGTCAAAACGCAAACTTGGCTTACTAGAAGGAAAAGCGAGCGTAAGGTTCAAGGCCGATTTTAAAATGTCGGAGGAGGAATTGTTAGGATGAGTTTTTTGCTGGACGCTCACACCTTATTATGGGCAATCTTAGATCAGAAAAAACTGTCTTCAAAAGTGACCGGTATCCTTGAAAACCCGGTTAATGATATATTTGTAAGCTCGGTGACTTTTTGGGAAATATCCTTGAAGTACTCGCTGGGTAAGCTGGATTTGTCGGGAATAAGTCCGGAGGAACTGCCCGGTCTTTCAAACGAAACAGGGTTTAAGTTTTTGCCGCTTTTACCACACGAATCTGCCAGTTATCACCAAATTAATTCAGACCTGCATCGTGACCTTTTCGACAGGATGCTCATTTGGCAGGCTATTAAAAATGATTTGACCTTGCTCAGTAAGGACAAAAACGTAGCACAATACAAGTCCATTGGGCTTAAATTGATCTGGTAATCCTACCTACATCATATTTTCGCGTCTATGTTTATATATTTGATTAACCAATCTGAATGCTCAAAAGCGCTATCATTCTCTTACTCCTTGCTTGCTGTTCCGCCGATATTTCGGCACAACAGTTTCCTAAACCTATTCCTATCATTTTCGACAGCGATATGGGCCCAGATTATGATGACGTTGGTGCCATTACTATTTTACACGCCCTGGCCGATAAAGGCGAAGCCAAGATCCTGGCAACCATAGCAAGCACCAAATATGAAGGCGTGGCGGGCGTGCTGAATATTTTCAATACGTATTTTAACCGCCCGGGTATCCCTGTCGGTGTTCCAAAAGGAAATGCTTTGGAACTGCGCGACTGGCAGCATTGGACCGACACGCTGCTCGCCAAATATCCGCACAAGATAAAAACCAATGCCGAAGCCTGGGATGCCGTAAAGCTTTACCGGAAAATACTGGCCGCACAGCCCGATCATAGCGTAACCATCGTAACCGTAGGTTTTTTAACCAATCTCTCCAATTTATTAGATACAAAGGCCGATGCATATTCACCCCTTTCAGGGACGGAACTGGTGAGAAGAAAGGTTAAGCAATTAGTTTGCATGGCCGGGAAATTCCCGTCAGGCTATGAGTTTAACGTGATGAAGGATACAAAGGCTTCGCAAAATGTTTATGCAAACTGGCCTTCTCCGGTTATTTTCAGCGGCTTTGAGATCGGCGAAAAGATAAAGGCAGGCTTGCCGCTTATTCATAACACCACAATAAAAAACGACCCGGTAAAAGATGTTTTTCAAATCTGCATTCCATTGGCGAAAGAGGATTCATTGGGCCGCAAAAGCTGGGATGAGACAGCGGTACTGGTGGCGATAAAAGGTTATGAAAACTGGTACACCTTACACAAGGGGCGCATCATAGTGGCCGGTGACGGCAAAAATACCTGGGATGAAAACGGAACCGGCCAGGCCTATCTGGTTGAAAAGGCAGATTATACCAAAGTGCAGGATTTGATCAATGAGTTGATCATGCACCAGCCGGTTGGGAAGCTAAAAGCAGAAAGCAGAAAGCAGAAAGCAAGTGTCCTTATACAAAAAAGTCCGAAATCTTGACATTCCGGACTTTGAGCTTTCCGCTTTTAGCTTTCACCTTCTTACTCGAAGTATTCCTTCATTCGTTCAAAAAAGCTTTTCTCGTTTTTACCGGGGCTTGGCTTGAAATTTGGTGAATCCTGCAGTTTTTCAAGCAGCTCGCGTTCCTCGCGGCTTAACGCCTTGGGTGTCCAGATGTTAATGTGTACCAGTTGGTCGCCGCGGTGATAGGAATTCACTTCCGGTACGCCCTTAGCCTTCAAACGCAGTATTCTACCGCCCTGGGTGCCCGGGTCGATCTTTATTTTAACTTTTCCATCGATGGTCGGCACTTCAACGCTGGTGCCTAATGCCGCATCGACAAAATTGATATGCAGGTCATAGATCACATTATTGCCGTCGCGCTTTAACGTTTCATGCGGAATCTCCTCGATCAGGATGATCAGATCGCCGGGAACGCCGCCACGCGGGGCCGCATTACCCTTGCCGCTCATGCTCAGCTGCATGCCTTCGCTTACGCCGGCAGGGATGTTGATGCTGATGGTCTCTTCGCCGCGAACAACGCCGTCGCCATGGCATACGGTACATTTTGAAAGTACGGTAGTACCTTCGCCGTTACAGGTTGGGCAGGTACTGGTAGTTTGCATCTGGCCCAAAATGGTATTGGTAACCCTGCGCACCGCGCCCGAGCCACCACATGTTTTACAGGTTTGAACCGACGATTTATCCTTTGCACCCGTACCATCACAGGTGCGGCAGATGATCTGCTTGTTTACTTTTATTTTTTTCTCGGTACCGTTGGCTATCTCCTCAAGCGTTAACCGCACTTTAATACGCAGGTTGCTACCCTTTACCCTGCGGCCGCCGGAACTGCCCTGCCGCCCGCCGCCTCCAAAAAACCCTTCGAACGGGCTGCCGCCACCGAAAATATCGCCAAACTGGCTGAATATATCTTCCATATTCATGCCGCCGCCGCCGAAACCGCCACCATTGGCCGAATGGGCGTTAGCCGCGTGACCAAACTGGTCGTACCGCTGCCGTTTATCGGGGTTGCTTAGTACTTCGTACGCCTCGGCAGCTTCCTTAAACTTTTCCTCTGCGGCCTTATCACCCTGGTTTTTGTCAGGATGGTACTTGATCGCCATTTTACGGTAAGCCTTTTTTATCTCGTCCGCGTCCGCGCCTCTCGCTACACCCAGTACGTCGTAGTAATCTCTTTTAGCCATGTCTTTTTTATTTCGAAATTCGGATTTCGGATTTCGAATTTTTATTATCTACCTTATTATTGATTCGAATTTTTGAATTTTTTTATTTCAATTGCTTTGGCTTTAAAAGCGCCGCCGAATTAATAAATCCGAAATTGAAAATCCGAAATTCGAAATCACCTCACGCTCCCACTATAACCTTGGCAAACCTCGCCACCTTATCGTTCAGGAAATATCCCTTCTCCATCTCGTCCATCACCTTGCCTTTGGATGCCTCGTCCGGCGCAGGTATGTTGGTAATGGCCTCATGCAACTCAGGGTCGAACGGGGTACCTATCGACTCCATTTCCTTTAATCCCTTTTGCGCGAGCACATTTTTTAATTTATTCTGTATCAACTGAACGCCTTCTTTAACGGGAACAACATCCGTGGCGCTTTCCATTGATCGCAATGCACGGTCAAAATCGTCCAAAACGGGCAGCAAAGCCACAATTACATCCTTGCCCTCCATCTTTCGCGCCTCTTCGCGTTCCTTGATCGTACGCCTACGGAAATTATCAAATTCCGCGAATAAACGCAAATATTTATCGTTCGCTAATGATATCTCCTCCTTCAGCTTATCTTCGGCGGTAGGCGCTTCCAATGCTTCAGTATCATGCTCCGTTTGTGTTTGACTGCCCGCCAGTACATTATCAACTGTTGTTTCGCTTATTTCAGGATTATCCGGATCCTCTTTCTTTTTTTTCTTCAGCATATCATTAATATTCATAGCCAATAATGCCAATCAAGTATCTTGCCATTAGCGGTTTTACGACAACGTGTCAGTGATTATTTAAATAACCTGATTTGTTTGCAGTTAGCTGTACGCAGTTGGCAGTTTAGTGAATGGCGTATTCTAAATACAAACTAACTGCAAACTGATTAAGCCATCTCCACGTCAACCAGCACCTTGCCATTCTCACATTTAATAATGCGCGACGGAAAAGTGCGGATAATATGATAATCGTGCGTGGCGATAAGCACAGCCGTGCCCGATTGGCTGATCTGTTTTAGCAGCAAAACGATTTCTTCGGATGTATCCGGGTCGAGGTTGCCGGTAGGCTCATCGGCAAGTATAATTTCAGGATCATTAAGCAATGCGCGGGCTATTACTACACGCTGCTGCTCGCCGCCTGAAAGCTCGTGGGGCATCTTTTTGAGCTTGGAGCGCACGCCTACCTTCTCCAGCACATCCAATATCCTTTCGGCGATCAGTTTTTTGTCGATCCAGCCGGTTGCCTTCATCACAAACTGCAGGTTCTGCTCAACCGAACGGTCGGTAAGCAACTGGAAATCCTGGAAAACAATACCCAGCTTACGCCGCAAAAACGGTATATCCGATGTTTTAAGATGGTTCAGATCATATCCGCAGGCATGCCCGCTGCCGGTTGATATATTCAGGTCGCCGTAAATAACTTTTAGCAGGCTGCTCTTACCCGAACCTGTTTGGCCGATGCACCAAACAAAATCGCCTTTTTCGATTTCAAGGTTCACATCCGACAATACCAGGTGCGATTGCTGAAAAATATCAACCTTCTGCAATTTTATAATGGAATTCCCGATCATATTTATAGCTCTAATTTTAAGATCTGGCCAAATGGCAGGTCTTTAATGATATTCATTATATAATCCGTCTTATCATGAAGCCCCGCTTTATCCAGCGACTTCTCCGGCCTGTCCACCCTGAAATAAGCCAGCAGGGTAAACTTATCATCCCGCAGCTGTACATAATCGGGTATTTTGGCAACGCCTTTTACTTTTATTATATACATTTCCGATCACTGGTCATTGGGTCATTCGTCATTGTCCAAAAAATAAATGACTTAATGACGAAATGATATAATGATATAATGATATTACAATGCTAAGACCTCCTTCACCCGTTCCGCAGCTTCTTTCAGCAATATAGCCGAATAAACTTTTAGTCCCGAATTATCGATCAGCTGTTTAGCTTCCTTTGCGTTTGTTCCCTGTAACCGAACGATGATCGGCACCGGGATATTGCCTATTTCTTTATACGCATCGATAACACCCTGGGCCACGCGGTCGCAGCGTACAATGCCGCCAAAAATGTTAATCAGTATCGCCTTAACATGCGGATCTTTTAAAATAATATTGAAGGCCGCTTTTACCGTTTCGGCATTCGCGGTACCGCCAACGTCCAGAAAGTTTGCAGGCTCGCCGCCGGCGAGCTTTATAATATCCATGGTTGCCATGGCCAAGCCTGCGCCGTTCACCATACAGCCTACGTTGCCGTCCAGCTTTACATAGTTCAGGTTTGATTTGCTGGCTTCAACCTCCATGGGGTCTTCTTCGTTGGTATCGCGCAAAGCCGCGAAATCAGGGTGACGGAACAAGGCGTTGTCGTCCAGGTTCACCTTAGCGTCGACCGCTAATATTTTATTATCCGATGTTTTTAAAACCGGGTTGATCTCAAACTGCGACGAATCGGTGGCATCGTAAGCCTTATAAAGCGCGGTGATAAACTTCACCATGTCCTTAAACGCATCGCCGGATAAGCCCAGATTAAACGCAATTTTACGCGCCTGGAAACCCTGCAGCCCAACTTTCGGATCGATCTCTTCCTTATGGATCAGTTCAGGTGTCGAATGAGCGACTTCTTCAATATCCATTCCGCCTTCGGTGGAGTACATAATGATATTGCGGCCCTTTGTCCTGTCAAGCAAAACACTGATATAAAACTCTTTTGTCGGGCTATCGCCGGGGTAATATACGTCCTGGGCAATAAGCACCTTGCTCACTAATTTTCCTTCAGGACCGGTTTGTGGGGTAACCAACTGCATCCCTAAAATAGCGCCTGCTTTTTCCTTAACCTCGTCGAGGTTTTTTGCCAATTTAACGCCGCCGCCCTTGCCCCGGCCGCCCGCGTGTATCTGCGCTTTTACTACAACCCAATCCGAGCCGTAGTTCTCTTTCATTTGTTTTGCGGCGTCGGCAGCCTGTTCAACGGTTTCGGCTACGATCCCTTCCTGCACCCTTACGCCAAAGCTTTTCAATATCGCTTTGCCCTGGTATTCGTGAATATTCATGTACCTGTAAATTTGCCGTAAAGCTACTATTTAGTTTGGAAATAGAGATCAGCGATTGGAGATTAGAGGTTAGTTATTTTACCGATTACGGGGGATAAGCGCCAGACCAAACTGAAACCATAGTTAAACTCCTGCTTAATCTGGTATTTATTATGAAAATCATAGTTTGGTAAAAAATAACCGCCTATTCTCTAATCTCCAATCACTAATCTCTAACTTCGCCCATGCTCAAAGCTCAAAATATCCACAAAGCATACGGACAGCTTGAAATACTAAAAGGCGTAGACCTGGAGGTAAAAAAAGGCGAGATCGTTACTATTGTGGGTGCATCGGGTGCAGGAAAAAGCACCTTACTGAACATATTGGGGACGTTGGACCGTCCCGATACCGGCAAGCTTTATATCGATAATATCGAAGTAAGTAACCTGGGTAACAAACATTTAAGCGCATTCCGTAACCAGAAGATCGGTTTCATATTCCAGTTTCACCATTTGCTGGGCGAGTTTAACGCCGTTGAAAATGTATGTATTCCGGCATTTATCCTGGGCAGGCCGTGCAAGGAGGCCGAAAAAAAGGCGACAGAACTGCTTCAATTGTTGGGGCTTGGCGATCGGCTGAACCATAAGCCCAACGAGCTATCGGGCGGCGAGCAGCAGCGCGTGGCCGTGGCCCGGGCGCTGATCAACGGGCCGTCGTTGATTTTTGCGGATGAGCCGTCGGGCAATCTTGATTCCGCAAATTCGCTGGAGCTGCACGAGCTTTTTTTTAAACTGCGCGACGAGTTCAACCAAACCTTTGTGATCGTTACCCATAACCAGGCATTGGCCGATCTTTCCGATCGTACGGTTTCTATGAAGGATGGCCTGATCGTTCACTAATTTACCACTCGTCGTGAACATTCTCATAACCGCAGCGACTTCGGCCGAAGCTCAAAAGCTTAAAAATAAATTGGCTCCCGCACAGGTTATCTTAGGCGATTATCACGAACTGCCGGAATTTATGAAAATGGTTCGTTTGCCAAACCCAACGTCTGCGTCGTATGTTCACGAAATGTTAACTTTATGCCTCGATAAACAAATTGATACCGTTTACGCGTTAAGGAACGAAGAAAAAGCGGTTTTACGCGAAGCAGAACAATTGTTTAATGAATACGGTATAGTGGTCCATGGTCAATAGTCCATAGACTTACATAATCAAATAACCAAACCATGGACTATCGTCCATCGACTATCGACTAAATGAAATTACATACCATCGACACCGGCTTTTTTAAACTCGACGGGGGCGCCATGTTTGGCGTGGTACCAAAATCCATCTGGAACAAAACCAACCCTGCCGACGAAAACAACCTTTGCACGTGGGCTATGCGCTGCCTGCTGATTGAAGATGGGGACAGGCTGATATTGATCGATACAGGTATCGGGAGCAAGCAAGGTGAAAAGTTTTTTAGTCATTACTATTTGCATGGCGACGCCACAATGGACAGCTCGCTTGCAGCCCTGGGCGTCCATCGGGATGATATTACCGACGTGTTCTTAACCCATTTACATTTCGATCACGTAGGCGGAGCAGTGATACGTGACGGCGAAAAATTACTACCGGCGTTTAAAAATGCAACCTATTGGAGCAACCGCCAGCATTGGGATTGGGCGGTTAACCCGAACGAACGCGAAAAGGCGTCATTTTTTAAAGAAAACATATTACCGATTGAGGAAAGCGGGCGATTAAAATTTATTCCTGTCGAAGACGGCGTACGTTTCACCAATGAAATACATATCCGGTTTGTTTACGGCCATACTGATGCCATGATGCTGCCATTGATCAATTATAACGGCAGGCAAATTTTATATATGGCCGACCTGTTGCCTTCCGTTGGTCATATCCCTATACCTTATATCATGGCCTATGATATGTTTCCCCTCAAAACGCTAAGCGAAAAGAAAATTATTTTAAATGAGGCGGTGGACAAGGAGTATATATTGTTCCTGGAGCACGACCCGGTAAACGAATGCTGCACACTGCAACAAACCGAAAAAGGGGTAAGGGTGAAAAATACATTCAGGTTAAATGAATTGCGGTAAAGACGAAAATTTTGCGTCTCAAACGATAAACCATCTGGAAGAGGAGACGCATGATTTTGCGTCTCAAACGATAAACCATCCGAAAGAGGAGACGCATAATCATGCGTCTTAAACGATAAACCATCCGAAAGAGGAGACGCATAATCATGCGTCTCAAACGATAAACCATCCGAAAGAGGAGACGCATAATCATGCGTCTCAAACGATAAACCATCCGAAAGAGGAGACGCATAATCATGCGTCTCTACACGGTCAAATTTACCATTCACAACCGCCTGCTTGCTAACACTACAATCTTTTTGTAAATAAAGATTTTGCTAAAAAAATTAAATAACAATTTTATACCTTTGCACGTTCTAACCTAAAAAAATACTACTGAGGTTAAAAAATAGATGAGACAACTCAAAATAACCCAATCCATTACCAACCGTGAGTCGCAGTCTTTAGACAAATATCTTCACGAAATTGGTAAGGTTGATTTGATAACTGCCGAGGAAGAAGTAATATTAGCACAAAAGATCAGGGAAGGTGACCAGGCAGCGTTAGAACGCTTAACAAAAACAAATTTACGTTTCGTAGTTTCTGTTGCAAAGCAATACCAAAACCAGGGCCTTACCTTAGGCGACCTGATCAATGAAGGTAATTTGGGCTTAATAAAGGCGGCAAAACGCTTTGACGAAACCAAGGGTTTTAAATTTATATCGTACGCCGTTTGGTGGATCCGTCAATCCATATTGCAGGCAATAGCCGAGCAATCGCGTATCGTGCGCTTACCGTTGAACCAGGTAGGTTCTTTAAGCAAAATAAGCAAAGCTTTTTCGAAGCTTGAGCAGGAATATGAGCGCGAGCCATCGCCTGAAGAGCTTGCCGACATGCTGGAGACAACCGTTGATAAAATCTCGGACACTTTAAGCAACTCGGGCCGCCATGTATCCATGGATGCCCCGTTTGTACAAGGCGAGGAAAATACCCTGTTAGACGTACTCGAAAACCAGGAGCCCAATACCGACTCGATATTGATCAACGAATCGTTATCGGAAGAAATAAAACGCTCATTATCAACTTTGACCGAGCGCGAGCGCGAGATCATCGTTCTCTTTTTTGGGTTAGGCACTAATCACCCGCTTTCGCTGGAAGAGATCGGCGAAAAATTTAACTTAACACGCGAGCGTGTAAGGCAAATAAAAGACAAGGCCCTACAAAGGCTCCGGCATACTTCAAGAAGCAAGATATTGAAATCCTACTTAGGATAATAGAATTAAGAACCAAGATTCAAGAGCCAGGTTTCAAATGAAGTTTGGCTTTTTGGTTCTGTCTTAATTCTTTGCTCTTGGTTCTAAAACTACTTACCGTTACCTTAGTGGCATAAAATAATTCTATGACCATCCCTATATACCAGGCCGATGCCTTTACCGACCAGCTTTTTGGCGGTAACCCGGCCGCGATCTGCCCGCTGAACGAGTGGCTGGCCGATGAAACCATGCAAAAAATTGCCGTGGAAAATAATCTTGCCGAAACGGCTTTTTTCGTAAAAAGCGGAACCGGGTATAAATTGAGGTGGTTTACGCCCGAATATGAGATCGATCTCTGCGGCCATGCCACGCTGGCCTCGGCGCATATATTGTTTACTGAATTGGGGTACGCCCGGGACACCATTCATTTTGAAACCGTTAAGGCGGGTACGCTGACCGTAAAGAAGGACGGCGACAAGTATACCATGGACTTTCCTTCCCGGCCGGCTATCCCGATCGAGCAGCCCAACGGGCTTGTCGAGGCCCTGGGCGAAAAACAACCGCTGGAGATTTTGCGCTCGAGGGATTATTTTTTAGTGTATAAAACAGAAAAGGACATCCGCGACCTGTCGCCCGATTTTTTTGCGCTATCAAAAATGGATACCGTTGGCGTGATCGTTACCGCTCCCGGTGAGAAAGCCGACTTTGTTTCGCGGTTCTTTGCGCCCGGTGCGGGCATCCCCGAAGACCCGGTAACAGGTTCGGCGCATTGTAACCTGATACCCTACTGGGCCGAAAAACTGGGCAAAACAAAGCTGCACGCTTACCAGCTGTCATCCCGCAAAGGCGAGCTTTGGTGCGAGCTCAAAGGCGACCGCGTGCTGATGAGCGGCAAGGCGGTTACTTATTTGAAGGGAGAAATATTTGTTAGCCCCCTCTAAATCTCCCCCGGAAGGGGGAGACTTAAGAAAACTTTCTAAAAGTCCTCCCTACCGGGGAGGATTTAGGTGGGGCTTCTTAGTATCCCACCGTCATCTGCTGTCTGATATGCTGTGGATTCTCGATCTCGTCGACAATGGCGGCAGCGAAGTCTTCCATCGTAATAAAACTATTCCCGTTGGCATCTTTTAACAACTGGTTGGTACCGGTACGGTACTTCCCGGTACGCTCGCCGGGCGCAATTTCAGCCGATGGGCTGACATAGGTCCACTCCAGTTCTTTTTCCTGCTGGTATAATTTTAGAGCTTCGCGCGCTGCCAGTGCGGCGGGCTTATAGGCCGCCGGGAAATCGGGCGCGTCAACCAGCTGCACACCCGGCGCTACCTCAAGGCTGCCCGCGCCCCCAACAATAAGCAGTCTTTTTACATGCGCCTGTTTTACGCCATTTACCAGCGGCACCGCAATTTCGGTGATGGTGGATGGCGCCGCACCGCGCGTATAGTTATAGGAACATACAACGGCGTCATGGTCGAATGCCGCTGTTTCAACTTCCTGCGTCCTGAAAAGATCCGCTTTGGCTACCCGTAAGTGGGGAAGCTCGAGCGTATAGTCTGCGGGATGGCGCACAACGGCGGTAACGTCGTGCCCGCGATTTAATGCTTCGGTAACAATGCGGCTGCCAATGCGGCCAGTCGCTCCAAATACGGCTATTTTCATATTAGTTGTAAAGGTTGTAAAGGTTAAAAATGTTTGGTAAATGTAGAGATTAGAGGTTGGTGATTAGAGATTAGTCAAATCTAACCAATCTCTAACCTCTAGTCTCCGATCTCTTAAAATAATTTCATAAAAACGATTTTTTATGATTACTTTGAAAGCTATAATATTTCCGCGACCAGTACACAATAAATGCAGCTTACACGCTTAGAAATCAAGGGATTTAAAAGTTTTGGCGACAAGATCACCATCAATTTTAACGAAGGCGTGACGGCTATCGTGGGTCCCAACGGCTGCGGGAAATCCAACGTGGTGGATGCCATACGCTGGGTTTTAGGCGAACAAAGCACACGCATGCTGCGGTCGGAAAAAATGGATAACGTAATCTTTAACGGCACCAAAAGCCGCAAAGCATCCAACCTGGCCGAAGTATCGCTTACTTTTGATAATACAAAAAACATCCTACCGACTGATTTCTCTACCGTTACCTTAACGCGCAGGCTATACCGCACCGGCGAAAGCGAGTACCGCTTAAACGATGTGCAATGCCGGTTAAAGGATATTACGGACCTTTTTTTAGATACAGGCATCGGCGCCGACTCTTATTCTATCATCGAGCTGCGGATGATCGACGAGATCATTAACAATAAGGAGGGCTCACGCCGTAACCTGTTCGAAGAAGCATCGGGCATATCCAAATACAAGCTGCGGAAAAAACAAACATTCGGTAAGCTAAAAGATACGGAAGCCGACCTGGAACGCGTTGAAGACCTGCTCTTCGAGATCGAGAAAAATCTTAAAATGCTGGAGAACCAGGCAAAGAAAACCGAGCGTTATTACCGCATAAAGGAGCAATATAAATCGCTTAGCATGGTTCTCGCCTCGTTCAGGATCGCATCCTTCAGCGAATCGCTGGCTAAAATAGAGGAACAGGAACAGCTTCATAATGAGGAAAAAACAGGAATTGTAACGCAGATCGATGCGCTCGAGGCGCTTCTGCAAAGGCAGAAACTGGATAGCCTTACCAGCGAAAAAAACCTTGCCGCTCAGCAAAAAGCGACCAATGAGTTTGTTGCGAAAATACGCGCCTACGAAAACGAGAAAAGAATAAAGAACGAACAGCTGAAATTTCAGCAGGATAAGGAAGCACGGCTAACCGAAGAGCTGGACCGCGATAAAACGCAGCTGAACCATGTGCTTTATAATTTGAAACGCCTTGCTGAAGAAAAATCGCAGGAGGACGGAATACTGAATACTTTACAAACACAGCTGGCCGCCTTGAAGGCAGCGGTTGACGAATTGCGGTTAGAGCAATCGACCGCAAGGGCCGAGCTGATTGAGTTGACCAACGTAAACACAAGCCTTCAAAACCAGGCGTATAAAACCGAGAAGGATCTCGACATCCTCCAAATTCAGCGCCAGGCGCTTGAACAGGAGGGTCAGCGGAATATTGAAGATACTACGAATAAAGAGACCGAGCTATCGCATTTTACCGAGGTAGTGACGGGTTTACAGGCGCGCGTTGATACGGCGCAAAACGAATTGCAGCTGGTAACTGAATTTGAAAATAATCTCCGTGAGAAGATAGAAGCGGCGGAGATCGAACTCAATACCGTCCAGGAAAAAATTATCGGCGAAAGCCGGAAGCTCGACGCTAAACAGAACGAGTACAACCTGACGAAAAGCATGGTTGATAACCTCGAAGGTTTTCCCGAGTCGATCCGTTTTCTCAAAAAAACAGCCGGCTGGGCTAAAAATGCGCCGCTCTTTAGCGATGTGTTATTTTGCCGCGAAGAATACCGCATTGCTATCGAAAATTACCTGGAGCCGCTAATGAACCACTACGTTGTGGAAAGCTATGACGAAGCTGTACGCGCGATTAATTTATTGAGCGACGCCGCCCAGGGCAGGGCGCAGTTTTTTGTATTGGACAGTTACCGATCAGCCCCCTCTAAATCTCCCCCGGAAGGGGAGACTTCAAAGGTTTTCAAAGCCCTCCCCTCCGGGGACGGTTTGGGTGGGGCTGTTATACCCGCATTGCACATCGTCGAAGTTGATGCCCGTTATCAGCCTTTGTGCAGCCATCTTTTAAAAGATGTTTATTTGGTTGACGATGCGAATGAGCACGCCCTTAATGCGGAACTGCCCGACGGTGTTGTACTGATCGGTAAAAGCGGAAAATTCAATAAGTCAAAACATGCCATGGCCGGCGGATCGGTGGGTTTGTTTGAAGGCAAGCGCATTGGCCGGGCCAAAAATCTGGACAACCTGCTGAAAGTTATTAAACTGATAGACATTGAGGTTACCGGCTTAAAAAGCCGCTTCGAGGAGTTGCAAAGCACGGTGTCAGGGTTGAAGTCATCGGGCAAAGCGGAAGAAATAAAGCAGCAACAGCAGCAGCTGAATTTGTTGAATACCGAGCTGGTCACCGTTAAAACCCGGCAGGAACAATACCAGGCGTTTATCGAAAACAGCCTGAACCGCAAGGAAGATATCGCCAATAAAATAAAAAGCATCGAGGCCGAAACCGTAGCGCTTCGGCCGCAGCTGGAGGAATTGAAAACGCAAAAGCAGATCCAGGGCGATCTGTTGGCCGAAAAACAATCCGCTTTTAACCAGCTAAACGAGCGGGTATCGGCACAATCCAATAATTACAACCAGGAGAATATTCGCTTTCACCAGCAGCAAAATAAGGTATCGGGGTTAATAAAGGATATTGAATACCGGCAAAGCCAAAAAGAAAGCCTCGACGTTCGGATCAGGCAAAACAGCGATGAGCTTGAAAAAGTAAAAGCAGCCATTCGGGAAAATCTGCAGCAAACCGGTAACTCCGACGAAGACCTGCTAAAAATGTACGGGCAAAAAGCCGAATTTGAAGCAGGCACCCAACAAGCCGAACAGGAGTATTATCAATGGCGCGGAAAAATAACAGAAACCGAAAACGAAATTACCGCATCGCGGCGCAAAAAAGATAACGCCGAAGTAATTGGAAATGAGTTGAAGGATCAGCGTAACAACCTGAAGCTGGAGTTAAGCGCCTTAAAGGAAAGACTGTCGGTTGAATTTAACATGGATATCCATGATCTTCCCGAAATCGAGATTGCAGGCGAGGAAAATGAACAGGACATCCGGGAAAAAAGTGAGAAATTAAAAAAGCAGTTGGATGAGTTTGGCGCCATTAACCCAATGGCCGTGGAAGCATATAACGAAATGAATGAGCGCTACACGTTTATCCAGGCGCAGAAACAAGATCTGAGCGACGCGAAATCATCATTACTTGCGACGATACAGGAGATTGACGATACCGCAAGGGAAAAGTTCATGTATTCGTTTACGCTGGTTCGCGAAAATTTCATCAAAGTTTTCCGGTCGTTGTTTAACCAGGAGGACTCATGCGACCTGGTACTTACCGATCCTGATAATCCGCTGGAATCGGATATCGATATCATTGCCAAGCCAAAAGGAAAGCGGCCGTTATCCATCAACCAGCTTTCGGGCGGCGAAAAAACGCTCACCGCAACCGCCATCCTGTTTTCGCTTTACCTGTTAAAGCCGGCGCCGTTTTGCATTTTCGACGAGGTTGACGCCCCGCTCGACGATACCAACATCGATAAATTTAACAACATCATCCGCGAATTCTCCAAAGACTCGCAGTTCATCATCATCTCCCATAATAAACGGACCATCGCCAGCACGGATATCGTGTACGGCGTAACAATGGTTGAACAGGGAATATCGCGGGTGGTGCCGGTCGACCTGCGGGAACTGGTCGATTAAGCTGAAAGCAAAAAGCTTAAAGCAGAAAGCAATTGCGGTTTGACTAAAACAGAAACTTTCTGATTACTCGCCTCTATCTACACAAACGATTTAAAAACAAAAAGCTTAAAGTAATCAGGCGGTCACCTAAAAACTTTAAGCTTTCTGCTTTGAGCTTTTCGCTTTGAGCTTATTTTTTGAGTTTCAGCTTTTTATTGAACACCATTCCTTTAAATGCGTGCTCGTCCAGTTGGATAGCCATCTGGTTCGATGCCTGCAACGACAAGCTCCTGGCGCGATTTAACGGGGCACTTTGGCCGGCGGGCGATGCAACCGCATAGGCGCCGGTTTGTACATAGTGTAAAATATGCGCCAGCAAGCCTTCGGTCGGGTCGCCAAAATCCTTTGTCGGGTCGTCGTAATCGTTCACCCCCGGTATGTCAGTACCGGGTAAGAAACCGGAAAAATAGTCGCCCTGGTTAGCCGAGTTTTTTGTCGAAAACTCGGGTGTGTACATCGTATATTTATTGATATCGATATCAAAGAATCCAACAGGCTTGCCATAGCTTTGGGTACCCACCAGCTGAACATCCATGTGGGGCCGTAAATTGTTAATCGTCAATTCGCTTGCTGATGCGGTTGAACCGGTAACGATAAAAAACACCCGGCTCACATTTAGTGACCGTTGCTTTGAAAAGTTAACCGCATTGGCAGCAACCGAGTAATCAAACTGGCCGTAATTATAGTCCTGCCCTGACGAAGGGTCCCGGCGCCATTGCTTTTTAAGAAGCGGGTCCGTTCCGTTCACCATGTTATCGGTGTAAAAAGTATTGTACATTAATGACCCGTTTTTTGCTACAGGAACGATCAAATTATCCAAATATTCAGCCGTTGATACATAACCTCCGCCATTATAACGCAGGTCGACAGCCAGGTCGGTTACGCCTTGCGCCACAAAATAATCGATCGCCGCATTCAATTTCGGATCCGCATTGGCGTCAGATGTAAAGCTGTTAAATACAAGGTAGCCTAATTTATGCCCGTTGCCTATATTAAATACGGTATCTTTTAGTACCGGGTTTACAGTATAGCTGGCCGTACTCATATTCGACACTGTAAGCGTTGTTCCATCAGGTTTTTTTAACGTCATGGAAATAGTGCTGCTGTTGAAAAATGCGTTGATCACAAAATTCAAATTGGTGCTCGTGCCCGAGCCGTATCCCTGGGCATCGTAGCTAATGTTAGAGCTGCCATTTACGCTGGTTACCTGGTAGCCCCTTTTTATACCTGCCAGGGCGGCCGGCGAGCCTGGGTACACATATTTTATACGCAGGTCATTCACCTGGTTATATAAAACTCCGAGGCCAAAATCACCTTTAACACCGTTTAACGCAGCCGCTGTGCTGCCATCGTCGATAAATGAATATTTGGCCAATCCAGGCTGACTGGAGTAATATTCATACGGCTTGCCTGACGCTGGGTTAATAGCATACTGCGAAAGCGCGTCAAGCTCGGCCGATAAAGCCGCAGCATCGTTCGACCCGGTAAACGACCGGGGATTAAAGGCCGAGTAGCTTGGCAGCGACGCATGCCATAAATTATCCTCGTGGGCATACAGGTAAACCGAATCCTTTATCAGGTCGAGTGTGGTTCCTGTCGTAGTAGGACCGGTGGTGGTGCCGGTTGTCGTCTTTTTATCCTTTTTACAAGCTGAAAATAATCCAGCTGAAAGAATAACAATACCGAAAAGTAGTTTTTTCATCTCAATCAATATGTTTTTTATTAATAGTCTCCTTAAACGTACAAAAAATAAATATGTTATCGTAATAATTTAAAAAAAATCATTTACGTTAATCACATCAATTCCACTCTTCTCTCCGCATAGCCTGTCAATTTCCGAATTTTCTATCATCACCACGTCTCTCCGCCGCAAATTATAGTCTTTAATTAACAGGTCCACCACATCGGGCTCCGGTTTTGGAATGGTTTCTTCGGCAAAATAACAGGTCAGGTATTCCTCCAGGCCATGCCACTCTGTTTGTTTAATTTTGTTCAATTGCTGCACCGGGTTGCCGTTGGTTACAATAAACACTTTTTTACGGTCAATTACAATTTCCTGCAGCAAATTAAGCATGTTTTGATAGATCAACAACTTCAAAGGCAGCTTAGCCGTAAGCAACAGGTTATTTAAGCTATAGCGAAAACGTTCGCTCAGATTAAATTTCTCCTTCAGCCGGTCAAAAGCAAAATCCTTTCCTTCTTTGTTATACGCATCTATTAACGTATCAGTTGCCACTTTAGCATCAATAAACTCCGTATATTCCAATAAAGCAGAAAAAAGATAGTAAACCTGGTATAAATAGTCCTTTTCGGGATAAAGCACGTTATCCAGTTCAAATATAAACGCGGTCTTGCGTTTATCGATATCGCTGTATTTCATTCTTCACCCGTTAATTCGCCACGCTGTTACCTGAATTA
>Ga0134127_10000300_pt1 | contig 51882 bp, 20 predicted proteins | sample KB31753_FD_96459 | JGI IMG/M metagenome (GOLD analysis project Ga0134127, IMG submission 96459) | Terrestrial soil microbial communities with excess Nitrogen fertilizer from Kellogg Biological Station, Michigan, USA - KB3-175-3 | ecosystem: Environmental > Terrestrial > Soil > Unclassified ...
ACTTGGGTTCGGCGCGGCATTGGGTAAACACCATCGAATTTGCCGCAAGGCTGTCTAAATGACTGGTGTTATAGGATGAACCTCCGTCAAACGTAGGCATCTCATAACCCATATCGTCGGCCAATAAAAAAATAATATTGGGCGGCCCGGTGCGCGGCCCGGGTCGTGGGTGGGGGTAAACATGCGATGGCGGACCGGTAGCATCGGAAATCTGATTACCTGCGGTCGCCGTTATCTGGTTTTTTTTACAGCTGAAAATTGTGCAAAGTAAAATGAGCCCAAAAACGCGGGTTCGTGTCGTGTTCATTCAGGTCGGGGTATTTGAGTTTAATATATCAATAGTTTCGCTGATAAAGATAGTAATTCCGTCTTTATTTAAAAATAATTTATTAATTAAAACAGCTTATTTTTTTTTGAATGCCAACGGCTAAATATTTAACGCTCACTCTCTTGCGCTATGCCCTCATCGTTTTCAGCGGCTCCAGCAGTGACCCTGTACGGAATGATCGCTGGTTTGTATCAAATCCGTACACCATATAGTACGCATGCGTACAGTCGCCCTCAGTCGAGATCATCATAATTAATTGATAATCAAATGGTTTGTTATTTGGTATATCTTTTACTTGTTTATTTAAAATCAAAGTGATGTTTAAAAACTATTTAAAAACCGCATTCCGCAACCTGGCGAAGAATAAAGGCTTTACCTTTATTAACGTGTTCGGGCTTGCGCTGGGGTTAGCAACGTGTATGCTGATCGTATTTTATGTGTTTGATGAGTTAAGCTACGATCGCTTTAATACGAAAGCCGACCGGATATACCGGGTAAATAACGACATTAAATTCGGCGGCAATGCCAACTCGTACGCCGTTTCGCCGGCGCCGATGGCGGCTGCTTTTTTGGCCGAGCTGCCCGAAGTGGAACAAGTGGTAAGGTTTCGCGACAAGGGCGGTTTCCAGGTAAAAAAGGGCGATTTGCGCATCAAGGAGCGCAAAGTGATCTACGCAGACCCCTCTGTATTCAGCGTATTTACTTTTCCCTTGCTGCAGGGCGACCCGGCCACTGCATTGAAGGAGCCGCGCACGGTGGTACTTAACGAACGCGCCGCCAAAAAATACTTTGGTTCCGGAAATGCGATGGGCAAAACTTTGGTGTTTAATGACAGCCTGTTGTATAAGGTAACCGGGGTGATGAAAGACATACCCGCGCAGGCGCATTTTAACTATGATTTCTTTTTGTCCATGGCCTCCCTGGACGAGAGCCGCGAGCTCAGTTGGTTAAGCAATAATTTCAATACTTATATACTGCTGAAAAAAGGCGCCTCGCTAAAAGCAGTCGAAGCTAAGTTTCCCAAAATGGTGAACGAGCATGTCGGGCCGCAATTGCAGGCAGCCGTTCATTTAAGTATCGGCAATCTGGAAAAAGGCGGAAGCTACTTCCGTTTCAGCCTTACGCCGCTGCTGGATATTCACCTGCGCTCCAACCGGGTAGCCGAGCTGGGCATGAACGGCAATATCCAGTATGTGTATATATTTGGTGCAATCGCTGCGTTCATCCTGCTTATTGCCTGTGTCAATTTCATGAACCTGTCAACCGCCCGTTCGTCAAACCGGGCCCGCGAGGTGGGGGTACGCAAGGTATTGGGTTCGCCGCGCAAGTACCTGGTAGCGCAGTTTTTGTCGGAGTCGGTAATGGTAACTTTTATTGCTACGGTAATTGCAGTTATAGCAGCGAAACTTTTGCTCCCGCTGTTTAACCAGATGGCGGGCAAGGAAATGGCGATCACGACACAGACACTCATCTGGCTTATACCAGTTTTACTGGTTTTGGTGGTCGTAATCGGTTGCCTGGCGGGTTCCTATCCCGCTTTGTTCCTTTCCGGCTTTCAGCCGATAGACGTGCTGAAGGGAAAGTTGTCGGCCGGCTTTAAAGGCGGCATGCTAAGGAGCGGGCTGGTGATTTTCCAGTTCTTTATCTCTATCTGCCTCATCATCGGTACAATGGTGATCTATAACCAGTTAAAATACATCCAAAGTAAGGATCTGGGCTACAGCCGCGACCAGGTGCTTGTGGTGCAAAATGTATATAATATTGGGCGCCAGACGCCGGTATTTAAAAAAGAAGTTGAACGAATGCCTGATGTAAAAAGCGTGACGCTTACGGGCTTTTTACCGACCGAAGGCTACAATAACAGCACAACCGTTTTTCAGGACCGCAGCATGGATTCAAAACGGGCGCTTTCAACACAGTTTTGGTCGGTGGATGATACCTATATTCCCACACTGGGCATGAAACTGGTGGCCGGGCGGAATTTTTCGCACCTGTTGTCGACGGACTCATCGTCGGTTATTATCAACGAAACCGCCGCCCGTAAGCTCGGCTTTGCCGACCCGCTCAACAAACAATTGTTTGTGCCAACCGATAACATGGGCCTGCACAACAAGGCTTTGCACATCGTCGGCGTGGTAAAGGATTTTAACTTTCATTCCCTGCGCGAAAACGTTACCCCGGTAATATTAAGTTACAGCGACGACTGGGGCGCGCTTGCCGTTAAAGTTAAAACAGCCAACGTCCCCGCGCTGATCGACCGTATAAAGAACAAATGGAAAGAAATTGCCCCCGGGCAGCAATTCCAGTACTCGTTTATGGACCTTGATTTTAAGGCGACTTACGATACCGAGCAGCGCATAGGTACCATTTTTATCACCTTCACCACGCTGGCTATCATCATTGCCTGCCTGGGGCTGTTTGGCCTTGCCGCCTACGCCGCCGAGCAGCGCACCAAGGAGATAGGAATACGTAAGGTGCTTGGCGCCAACGTGTCCACCATTGTGGCTATGCTGTCGAAAGATTTTATATTGCTGGTGCTCATCTCCATTGTTTTTGCCGTGCCGATATCCTGGTGGGGTATGCAGAAGATGTTTTTGCAGGATTTTGCGTACCGCCAAAATATTCAGTGGTGGGTATTGGCCGCCGCGGGGCTGGGCGCCATCGTGATTGCTTTTGTTACCATCAGCTTTCAGTCCATAAAAGCAGCGTTGAGTAACCCGGTGACGAGCCTGAGGAGTGAATAACCCCCTGGCCCCCTAAAAGGTGGAACCGGTGGACATTAGATGGCATTAAAATTAAATAATCAAAACTTAATTCCTCCCCTTTAGGGGAGGCCAGGAGGGGTAAATGATAAAGAGCTACATCATCATCGCATTTCGCAACATCAGGCGTAATTTGACTTATACGCTGTTAAACGTATTTGGCCTTACGCTGGGCATAGCAGCCTGTTTGGTTATTTTTTTAATTGTGCGTAATGAGCTCAATTATGATGATTATGCCAAAGCCGACCGCATCTATCGCGTTACGTTAAACGCTATCGATTTTAACTCCAATGTATCGCTGGCAATCGCTCCAAAAATGCGTAACGACTTTCCGGAGCTGGAGCAGGTGGCACAGGTGATGTATAGTAACGATGTAATGGTTAAGGTGGATAACAAGCGCTTTCGCGATAACGACTTTGTTATCACTGACGAGCATTTGCCCCAAATATTTGATTTTGAATGGATATCCGGTGATCCGAAAACCGCTCTCTCGGAACCGAACACCATTGTGCTGAATGAGACGCTGGCAAAAAAATATTTCGGCGACGCCGACCCCATGGGCCGGATTGTTAATGTGGAAAACCAGATAAACGCAAAAGTAACCGGCGTGATAAAAGATATCCCCGCCAACCGCAGTGTACCCATACAGATGATGCTTTCGTTCGAGAGCATCCGCAACCAGGTTAAAAACAATATGAACGAGTTTTGGGATATTGGCGGAGGCTTTTTTACATTTATTTTATTGCCTAAAAACTATTCGATTGAACAGGTACATGCCCGCATACCGCAATTTCTCCATAAAAACTGGAACCTGAACAGCCCTAAAGACGTGCGCCTTCCGCTGCAGCCCCTGCGCGATATTCATTTCGACCAGAAGTATATTAACAACGCCGTTACACCGGTATCTAAAAATACCTTTTATGCCTTGTTCGGCGTGGCGCTGCTTATCATTGTTACGGCCTGCATCAACTTTGTAAACCTGGCTACCGCTCAAGCCATTAAACGCGCAAAAGAAGTAGGCGTTCGGAAAGTACTGGGCGCCAACCGCTCGCAACTGGTCAAACAGTTTTTGGGCGAAACCAGCGTACTGGTGTGTATATCCCTGATCTCAGGCGTCGCGCTGGCTGCGGTTTTCCTGTCAGGTGCCGGCAACTGGATTAATATAAAAATAAGCGCCGGCGAGCTGGCCCAACCGATTGTAGTTGCCTGGATTGCCGGTATTACCGTAGCTGTTATTTTAATTGCCGGTTTATATCCGGCGTTTGTGCAATCCGCCTACCAACCGGTTGACTCGCTGAAAAATAAAGCCGGCCGCATGAGCGGGGGGTTTACCCTGCGCAAAGGGTTGGTGGTAGCGCAATTTGCCATTTCGCAGATATTGATTGTAGGCACGCTCATCGTTGCGCACCAGATGGACTATTTTGAAAATGAAGATCTTGGCTTCAACAAGGAATCCGTTATCTCCTTTTACCTGCCCGACAGCAAGAAACACGATGTACTAAAGCAGGAACTGCTAAAGCTCCCCGGCGTGGAGCAGGTAACCCAGTCTAACGGAGCGCCATCATACAATAACCAGTTCAGCAGTTTTCAGGCGCCGGAGTTTAAGATTACAAAGGATGACGTCACCGAGATAAAGGATGTGGACGATAATTATATCGACATGTTCGGCATGAAGATGCTTGCCGGGGAAAAGGTAACAAAAAAAGCGCCTGGCGACAGCAGCCAGAAAGTAGTAGTGAACGAAACGATGATCCATAAGTTTGGTATAACCGACCCCAATAAGGCCGTTGGCGTAAATTTTACTCTGAATGGGCGAATGGCTAACATCATTGGTGTATTGCAGGACTTTCAAAGCGAATCGAAACACAAAGCGCGCCGCGCCTGTGTATTTATGTACGATCCCGACCGTTTCTTCCAAACCAGCGTAAAGATACGCCCGGGCGCCATCAATAAAACCATCGAACAGGTAGGCAAATCATGGTCAGCATTGTTTCCTGATAACCTGTTTGATTACAAGTTTCTGGACGACCATATCGCTTCGTTTTACACCCAGGAGCAAAAGGTTTATACCGCATTCAAACTGTTTTCGGGCATTGCCATACTGATCGGCTGCCTGGGGCTGTACGGGCTCATTATGTTTGCGGCTGCGCAGCGCACCAAAGAGATCGGCATCCGCAAGGTACTCGGTGCACCGGTAGCCAGCATAGTTGCGCTGTTCTCGAAGGAGTTTGTGCTGCTGATCAGTATTGCATTTATACTGGCTGCGCCTACGGGTTATTACATGATGAACAACTGGCTTGCCAACTACGCCTACCACATCACCATCGGCCCATGGACGTTTGTGATAGCTATTATTGTATCTATGATCATAGCGGGGGTAACCATCGCGTATCAAACCATAAAAGCGGCGCTGGTTAACCCAGTAATGAGTTTGAGAAGCGAATGATTTTTTGAGGTGAAAGGGAAGTTTTGAGCAGGCAGCCTAAAGAGAAGGCTTGGTGCGTATTTCATTCGCTCATACAACCCGCCAATTGTACCAAAACCGTACACTTATTGTTCCATTTACGAACATGTTCGTATATTAAATGAAATTTAACGACCTTTTTATCAAATAGTTACTAAATTGGAATAAATTTTATACGATGCGATTGTGATAACTGCACCAATGAATCAATGAACCACTGAACTAGCCAGCCATGATCAAAAATTATCTCAAAACCGCCTTTCGGAACCTTTGGCGAACCAAAGCTTTCTCCGTGATCAACATTGCAGGCCTCAGCGTCGCCCTGGGCTGCTGCATGCTCATCCTGCTATATGCTATGGACGAAATGAGCTATGACCGTTTCAACGTTAATGCGCAAAAGATATACCGGTTAGTGGTCGAAGACGTAAGCCCCCAGGGCGTGTCGAATAAAATGGGCAGTACAGGGCCTGTTCCGGGACCCGCGTTTAAACGGCAAGTGCCTGAAGTAGAAGATTTTGTGCGGGTAAAAGGCAATGGTTTTACGGCCAGACGCGGTACCGATGTTTTTAATGAAGAAGGCCTTGCTGTGGACAGTAACTTTTTTTCGGTATTTACGGTGCCTTTGAAAGCCGGGAGTTATAAAAATGCGCTGGCGGATAATAATACCGTTGTGATCTCGGAAGATATAGCCAAAAAGTACTTCGGCGACGGGGACGCTGTGGGCAAGGTACTGGAACTTAAAGACGATACAGCTTTTAAGCCATATATCGTTAAGGCGGTAACCAAACGGTCGCCGCAAAACTCCTCGCTTAAAATAAATATCCTGGTGTCGCTAAACGGAACCGGCACGCTGAAGGACGACCAGTGGTTCAATTTCTACCTCAATACCTTTTTGATCATAAAGCCCGGCTCGGACATTAAAAAAACAGAGGCCAGGATAGCACAGGTATTTCATGCCGACGCAGCCGCACAGATGAGGGAAATGGCCGCTAAATACGGCATGAAGGATAAAACGATATTCCACCTGCAGCCCTTGCTTAGCATGCACACCAGTACCGACTATGCGGCTGATAACGGTTTAAGCGACGCCAGCAACCCAATGTACTCATACATCCTCACGGGGATAGCGTTGTTTATTTTGCTGATCGCCTGTATCAACTTTGTTAACCTTACCGTAGCCCGCTCGCTGAAACGCGCTAAAGAGATCGGCATTCGCAAGGTGGTAGGAGGCGAGCGTAAACAGCTGATCGTGCAATTCCTCGGCGAATCTTACATCCTTTGTCTGGTAGCATTTGTACTGGCAATCGTTTTGGTTTGGTTGGTTTTACCCACCTTTAATACACTGGCCAACAAGGCCCTGGCTTTTTCATACCTGTTAAGCTTTAAGCTGGTGGCGGGGTACATCGGCATTTTCCTGGCCACCGGCCTGCTGGCGGGTTTTTACCCGGCAATGGTGCTTTCGGGTTTTAACCCGGTGCAAACGCTGTATAACAGGCAAAAATATACCGGCAAAAACTACCTTTCAAAAAGCCTGGTGGTGCTGCAGTTCACCCTGGCTACCTTCTTTATCATAGCCACTATTACCATTTATTCTCAGTTTAATTACCTGATGCATTTCGACCTGGGCTATAACGATAAAAATGTAGTGTCGATAAAATCCTGGGACCTGGATAAACAAGTGCTGCCGACGTTCAAAAATGAGCTGCTCAAAAACCCCAATATCAAAATGGTCACCGCCGACCAGGGCGGCCGGTGGGGTACAATGGCCAAAATCAACAATGGGCAGCAAACACAATTCGACATAAAGCACATCGACGAGGATTACCTTCCGCTTTTTGAGATACCCATTATTCAGGGCCGGAATTTCTCAAAAAGCATGATCAGCGATACGGCCGGTTCCATATTGGTGAACGAAACATTTGTTAAGCAGGCTGGATGGAAAAAACCCATTGGCGAGGTGGTTGATTTCTTCTACATGCATAAAAAATATACCGTTATCGGCGTGGTGAAAGACTACCATTTTCTTGATTTGACCCAAAAAGTTTCGCCTATGATGTTCAGGATGAAACCCCAGGACCCCTATGGAAATGTTTTTATTAAGATCGGCGGGCAAAACCAGGCCACCGCGCTTAATTATATTGCCAAAACTTTTAAAAAGTTGTTCCCTTTCCGGCCGTACGAATCTGCGTTCAGGGATGCGGAAGTCGCCCGGCAATATGACAAGGAGGCCAAATGGAAGCAAATTGTCACCTTTAGCGCTATCCTCACAATTTTCATTTCCTGCATAGGGCTGTTCGGCCTGGCAACCTTGTCGGCCGAGCGACGCAAAAAAGAGATTGGCATCCGCAAGGTACTGGGCGCATCGGTTGAGACCATCGTAAGCAAACTTTCCACCGATTTCCTCAAACTGGTGCTCATTTCGGCGTTTATCGCCTCACCGGCGGCCTGGTGGGCCCTGCAAAAGTGGCTGGAGAATTATCCGTACCGGGTAGCTATTAACTCGTGGATATTTATATCCGCATCGGTGGCTGTGCTGCTGGTCGCGTTGCTGACGGTAAGCTACCACTCCATCAGGGCGGCTGTGGCTAACCCGGTGAATAGTTTGAGAAGCGAATAGTGGTAGTGTCTGAACCTTGATTCGCTTTATTTCGGATTTCCTGATTCAGAATCAGGGAATTCTATAATCGTTCAATCAAGGTTCAGACCGAAATAAAATCGGTGTAATCAATAAACAATCGGTGTAATTCAAAAAAAATGATACGAAATTATTTAAAGATCGCCTGGCGAAACCTTGTAAGAAATAAGAGTTTCACCATCACCAACCTGCTTGGTCTAACTATCGGCATTACCTGTACCATATTTATATTTTTATGGGTGACGGACGAACTGAACTTTGATAAGCTCAACAACAATTACCAAAACATTTACCAGGTTATAGCCAACCGCGATTTTAAGAACAACATATTTACGGATAACAATATGGTGTTCCCGCTGCAAAAGGCGCTGGAGAACGGCTACCCCGAAATAAAGAATTCGGTTATGTCCACGTACCCCAATGGACAAATGCTGGTGTATGGTAATCTAAAGCTGAAAAAAAACCTGGTTGCAGTGGGCGGGCGGTATTTCGACTTGTTTACCTGTAAGTTTATAAAAGGCAACCCGGCAACCGCTATCACCGAACCTAACTCCATTGTGATAACAGAATCAACCGCCAAAGCATTTTTTGGCGATGCCGACCCCATCAACAAAACCCTGAAACAGGACACCGTGCTGTTAAAAGTTACAGCTGTTATTGCGGATATGCCCGATAATTCAACCCGGCAGTTCGACGGTCTGATCGCTTTCAATTATTCCGATCCGCAGACAATAAGTGCCATGAAAGAGTGGCACAACTCATCGTACATGGTATACCTGCAACTGGGTTCAAACCCTAACCTGCCCAAGGTTGAAAAAATAGTGAACAAGGTGATGTTTGATCATAACCAGGATAAGATCAGTACTTATTTCCTGTTCCCGATGAGCCGCTGGCACTTGTATGGCGAGTTTAAGGACGGCAAAAACACAGGGGGGCAAATTGAATACGTGCGACTTTTTACCATCATAGCCATAATAATATTGCTGATAGCCTGTGTTAACTTTATGAACCTGTCCACCGCCCGGTCCGAAAAACGCGCCAGGGAAGTCGGCATCCGTAAAACCTTAGGGTCGGATAAAAAACAGCTGGTCATCCAATTTTTCTGCGAATCGATGATTTTAGTGGCCGCCGGTTTTGTGCTTTCCGTAATCGCCGTTTTCCTGCTGCTGCCGGCGTTTAATAACCTGGTAAGCAAGCAACTGGTTTTAAACCTGGGCGAACCGCTTTTTTGGACCGGCGCAGTGATCATCATCGTATTTACCGGTGTGGCAGCCGGCAGCTACCCTGCGCTCTATCTATCGTCGTTCAACCCTGTAAAGGTGTTAAAGGGGACGCTGGGCGCCGGCAAACGCGCGGTATTGCCGCGGCGCATTTTGGTGGTTGGGCAGTTTGCCATATCTATCTTCCTTATCGCGGCAACTATCATCATTTACCAGCAAATTCAGCATGTAAAGGACCGCGATTTGGGTTATAATCCCAATAATTTGATCATGATGCCGGCGACGGACGCTATCAATAAAAGCTATGCCGCTGTTAAGGACGAATTGCTTAAGTCGGGATTGATCAACTCGGTGGTACGCACTTCGTCGCCTATAACCGAGATTTGGTGGAAATCGCCTGCACCCACGGTGGATGTCACGGATAAAAATACAGCCGTTATTTTGTCGGGGATAGGTGTCGATGTTGATTTTACCAAAACAATGGGCATTAAAATGTTAGAGGGGCACGACTATACCGGGACACCATCCGATACCTCTTCCATTATCTTAAACAAAGCCGCCGTGGAGGCCATGCATTTAAAAAGCCCTGTGGGTACGCTGCTGCATTATGGCCCTAAGTTTAAATTCACCGTTATCGGGGTGATGGATAATGTGGTGATGACCTCGCCTTATCAGCCGGCCGATCCTTTAATGGCCCGTTATACGCCGGGCTTTTCACGCGAAATAACGGTCAGGCTGAACCCCGGCGTGCCGCCGCATAAAGCCATTGCGTTGCTAAACGGTGTTTATTCGCGCTACAGCCCGGCCGATATATTTGAGTATGACTTTGTGAACCAGGCGTTCGCCAGAAAATTTGTCGCTGAAGAGCTTATCGGCCACCTGACCGATATTTTTGCAGGCCTGGCCATTTTTATTTGCTGTATCGGCCTGGCCGGTTTGGCCTCGTTTACCATCGAAAAACGCTTCCGCGAAATCGGCATCCGCAAAGTTTTGGGCGCTTCCATACAACAACTGCTGGCATTGATCGCAAACGAATTTCTTAAACTGGTGCTTATTGCTTTCGTAATTGCCGTGCCGGTGACCTGGTGGCTGATGCATAATTGGCTGCAAAAATATCCATACCATGTAGCTATCAGCATCTGGATGTTTGGCCTGGTAGGGGTGGTTATTTTGCTGCTGACCATGATTGTGGTAAGCATGAACACCCTCCGCGCAGCCAGGGCGAACCCGGTGAAAAGCCTGCGGTCGGAATAGTGGCAGTAGCAGTAGCAGTTGGCAGTGGCAGTTGGTAGGGGCGATTGGGAGCATATTCCGAAACCGGACGATCACGCGTTCGGTTTTGCTATAATTTTCAAATCAATGGAAACACAATCGCGATTTGTCAATACCTTGGTCTTTTGGAATAATGATTGACTTATTCAGCGTTCGTGAATTCATATACGCTCCATATCACCCTGTACGACCTGTTTTTTTTCGGGATGGTATTCGTTGGGCTGAATTTTGCGCTGTTGTTAGCGTTTGCCAAAAGTATAAATCGTGCCGCAAACAGGTTTCTTGCGCTGGCTTTGGTGGCGATGATCTTATGGATGATCCGGATATTGGCCATCGACATCCGGCTGGAAACCTACCTGCCGCACTGGGACCGGTTGCCGATGGAGTTTCTGCTGGCGCTGGGGCCACTTATCTATTTTTATGTGCTGAAAATAACCCGGCCGGACTATCAGCTCCGCGGGAAGGATTTGCTGCATTTCAGCCCATTATTGCTGGAATGGTTTGCCCTGGTGACGGAGACCAGCGAGAGCGCCAAAACAGGATTGGCTACTTATGCTACGCCGGTATTTCAAATAGCGAACCCGGTATTGCAATTGCTCATATTTGTTTCCATCATAACCTACCTGTATAAGTCTTATCAGCTTATACAAAAATTTTACCGCCGGTTACAACCCGTTTTGATGGACAGGTCGCGTCTTGAATTCCGGTGGCTGCGGCGCTTAATTGGCGCTACCGCTTTGCTATGGTTTTTATGGATAGCTTATGCAGCCGTCGATTATTTTGGGTATCGCAGTCAGTTAGGAATTCATGTTTATTACCCATTTTACATTTTTTTCGCGGTGATTATCATCTGGACTGCTGCCGCGGCGTTCCTAAAGCCACAAGCCGCAAGACTCGCCGAATCCGCTCCCAGCCTGACTGCGCCCGTACCGGCTGAACTGAGAAGTAAGGGCAACTGGCTCAAAAATGCAATACAGGCCAACCTTTACTATCAGGACCCGGACCTGAACCTGGGTTCGCTGGCTGAAAAACTTGAGCTGACCAGCCATGAATTATCAAGGATCATCAACACAGTATTCAGAAAAGGCTTTAGTGATTTCATTAACGACTATCGCGTAGATGATGTGATCCGGAAAATGCAAGACCCTGCAAACGATCATATCACCTTGCTGGGTTTAGGTTATGATGCGGGCTTCAATTCTCAAAGCACCTTTCACCGGGCATTTAAAGAATTGACCGGCAAAACGCCGGCAGAGTATAAAAAAGAACTCCCATATTATAATTTGACAGCTGGTTTGCGTACTGCTGCGGTAATTTCGAACCATAAGATCACACCGATGTGGTCTTATCAGAAATTAAATCGCAGTTATATGATACGCAACTATTTCAAAATCGGCTGGCGCAACCTGGTACGCAACAAGGTAAGCAGCATTATTAACATCAGCGGGTTGGCCATAGGTTTGGCTTGTGTGCTGCTGATAGGACTGTACGTGAAAGATGAACTTGGATATGATAAATCTTTTAAGGACGACAACCGCATCTATCGTGTCAATATCCACGAAAAAATGGGCAATAACGAGTTTGTGGCAGCCCACACCCCGCCGCCTGTTGGGCGTGCGCTGCAAAGCAATTTCCCGGAGGTAGCAAGCTTTACCCGTATTTTTTTGCCGGGCGATGAGGTGGTACACTACGTAAAAAACGGCCGTCGCGAAGCGATAACTGAAAAAAAGATATTATCGGTCGATTCCAATTTTGTACAGTTTTTTGGTTACCCGCTGTTGAAAGGCGATCCGGCTAAATGCCTTAACGGACCCAATTTTGTGGTGCTGACCGAAACTGCCGCCAAAAAATATTTCGGCGATGAAAATCCGGTTGGTAAAAACCTTTCTTTTGATGAGTACAGCACACCATTCACGGTTACAGCGGTAATGAAAGACCCTCCGGTGCAATCGTCGCTGCAATTTGACCTGCTGCAATGCAACCTGGGTATGCCGCTGGTAAAACGCTTTAGCTGGAGCTGGGTATGGCTGCAAACAGGCACCTTTGTTAAGCTAAACCCCAACGTACCCAATACCCGGGCGGATATTCAAAAGCTCGAGTCGCGCTTCCCGGCAATGGTTCGCGTACAGGCGGCAAGCGCGTTCCGCCGCATCGGTCAGCCTTATGACGAGTTTGTAAAAAAAGGCGGCAAATATGATATTATGCTGCAGCCCATCCGGGATATGCACCTTTATTCGGCCCAAATAGGCAATCGTTATTTTGTGCAGGGCGATATAAAATACCTCTGTATTTTTTCGGCCATCGCCTTGTTCATCATGGTGCTGGCATGCGTCAACTTCATGAATTTGTCTACCGCACAATCGGCAAAACGTGCAAAAGAAGTGGGTATACGCAAGGTATTGGGCAGCGAGCGCAGGGGCCTTATTCTTCAATTCCTGGCCGAAGCATTTTTGTACACACTTTTGGCATCTGTCATAGCAGTGCTGGTCGTTATAATAGTTTTGCCCGGCTTTAACCAGCTGGCCTCAAAATCCATCCATTTTGCTGTGCTCGCGGATGTGCGCATTTGGAGCAGTATGTTATTACTGATGCTGCTTACGGCGCTGTTTGCCGGTAGCTACCCCGCATTTTTCCTTACTTCATTTAAACCGGTATCGGTGTTAAAAGGCAAAGCCGATTTTAAAACATCCAAAACGGGGCTTTCAACGCGAAACGTTTTGGTGGTGTTCCAGTTCGCCGTTTCGGCGGTGCTCATTATTTGCACCATGGTGGTTTACAAACAGCTTTTATACAACCAGTCAAGGGATTTGGGCTACAATAAAGAAAACGTTTTGGTGGTGAATGACGCCGGACGCCTGGGTAATAACGAGGAAAGTTTCAGGAGAGCCATTTTGGCGCTGCCCGAGGTGGCCAACGCCAGTATCAGCACTAACCTGCCCGCATCCGAAAAGTTTTTCGAGGATGATTATGTTCCCGAAGCCGACCCGGGAGATGCGGGCGCGCCTGAAAAAACGTTGGATATGGCTTCGTACATTGTCGACGATGCATTTGTGCCGACTTTAAAACTGCGCATCGTCTCCGGACGGGCGTTTTCCAAAAGTTATAACGACTCGGCATCGGTTATATTGAATGAAACAGCTGCGAGGATGGCTGGCTGGAAAAACGCGGTTGGCAAGCATTTAATATACCCCGGCGGCGACAATAGACGCTACGAGGTGATCGGCGTAATGAAGGATTTTAACGCGGCATCGCTGCATGACGAAGTTACACCATGGGCGTTGTTTTACACCACATCAAAATCGTATACCGTAGGCACGTCGTTCGTAGCTGTAAGGCTGCAGCCCGGCGATTATTCAAAAGCCGTGGCTAAAATACAGGCTGCCTGGAAAACGTTTATGCCCGATAATCCATTCGAATACAATTTTCTGGACCAGCAATACGACGAATTGTATAAAACCGATCAAACCATGGGTAAGGTGTTCAGTGTTTTCACCGGCTTATCTATCGTTGTTGCCTGCCTGGGATTACTGGGCCTGGCCATGTATACCGCCGAACGCCGCACAAAGGAGATTGGCATCCGCAAGGTTTTGGGCGCATCGGTACAAAATGTAGTGGGCATGCTTTCAAAGGACTTTTTAAAGCTGGTGCTCATCGCCTCGGTGATTGCCTTCCCGGTAGCCTGGTATGCCATGAACAGTTGGCTACAGGGTTTTGCCTATAAAACCGACATCAGCTGGTGGGTATTTGCGCTTTCGACTGGTATCGTAGCAGCCATAGCGTTGATTACCATCAGCTTTCAATCACTTAAGGCAGCGATGGGCAACCCGGTGGAAAGCCTTCGCTCGGAGTGAGCTACGGCTCTCGAAGAAAGTTTGAGTAGCGAGTAGATGTCTGAACCGTTGGTTTAGCTGATTTAGATGATTAGACTGATGATAACCTGTCAGTGAAATCACAAAAAACAGCTAAACCAACAGTTCAGACAAAAAAATTCTGCGGGCATGCAACGCACTGATCAAAAAAGTTGTCTTTAAAACAAAATTGGCTGAAGTTTAAAAGCTCTATTATATGATCAAAAATTACCTCAAAATCGCATGGCGAAATTTGCGCAGAAATCGCTTATACAGTTTCATCAACATCGGCGGCCTCGCCGTTGGCATGGCGGTTAGCTTTATGTTGATGATATACGTATATAATGAGTTTAGTTTCGACAAATTTAACACCAACGCCGACCGCCTGTATAAGGTGATGCGCAACCAGCCCAGCAATGGCGAGATACTGAGCGGCGACGCCACGCCAATTCCGCTTGCGCCGGCGATGGCCAAAGACTTTCCCGAGATAGATAAAATTACCCGCACTACATGGCCCTATGACAGGCTGGTGAACTACCAGAACAAGGCGCTTAAGGTAAACACGATGGCTGCCGACCCGGCATTTTTCCAAATGTTTACTGAGGATTTTATTTATGGCGATAAAAACACGGCGCTTTCAGACCTTTCTTCAGTCGTGCTGACAGAGTCGACAGCGAAGGCGATTTTCGGCGATGGGAACCCTGTTGGCCGGACGATCAAACTTGATCAAAAGTTTCCATTGAAAGTGAGTGGCGTTATAAAAGATAATCCAACTAATTCCACTTTCAACTTTAACGCACTGATCAATTGGGATCAATTATCGGCTGAACAAAATTGGGTAAAAACATCAGGATGGGGTAACTACTCGTTCAAAACCTATGTGATGCTAAAGCCTGGCGCTTTGGCAGGTGCACTCAATAAAAAGCTAAAAAATACCATCGCCCGCTATAACCCCGAAAACAAAGAGAATACCATTTTCCTGTATCCATTTGCAAAATACCACCTGTACAGCGATTTTAAAAATGGCGTAAACGTTGGCGGAAAAGTTAGTTCGGTCGAGTTGTTTATGTGGCTGGCCATCGGCATACTGCTTATCGCCTGTATTAATTTCATGAACCTTTCTACCGCAAGATCGGAGCGGAGAGCAAGAGAAGTGGGGGTGCGCAAGGCAATAGGGGCCGCCCGTTCCTCTTTGATAGCCCAGTTTATGGGTGAATCACTGCTGATGGCTTTTATATCATTTTTGTTTGCAGTACTGCTGGTGTTTGTTTTAAAACCTGTATTCAGTGATTTTGTAAATATCAAATTACTTATACCGGTCAGTAATATTTATGCCTGGCTTGCAGCGCTGGGTGTTACCCTATTTACCGGCTTGATCGCTGGCAGCTATCCTGCACTTTTCCTGTCATCTTTCCAGGTGGTGAAGGTGTTGAAAGGTCAAATAGTAAAAGCAGATGCCACGGTAACGCCGCGTAAAATATTGGTGATCATACAATTTGGCTTTGCAATTTGGTTGATCCTTTCAAGCGTATTTATTTACAAACAGATCATCTACATCAAAAATAAGCCGATAGGATACGACCGTTTTGGCCTGGTGGACATGCCTGATGAAGGCACGATGGATACCCGCTTTGAAGATTTCAGGCGGGAGGCAATTAATGCCGGCGCAATAACTGATGGTGCACTTACTTCTTCCAGTATCGTTAATAACGGCAGCAGCTCATGGGGTATTACATGGCAGGGGCAATTGCCGGGCGAAGATAAAATCCCGATAGACCAGATGGCGGTTACTTATCATTTTGTAAACACTTATGGTGTAAAATTGATTGAAGGAAGAGATTTTTCGCCTGAGTTTCCCTCGGACACCGCTGCAATCATCATTAACCAGGCTGCCGTAAAAATGATGCGCTTTAAACAGCCTTTGGGGCAGCTGGTTAATTACCAGGGCCATAATTGCAAAGTGGTGGGTGTGATTGAGAATTTTATGTGGGGATCGCCGTACGAACCGATAAAACCGGCAATAATCGGTTTTATAAAAGGGTGGACCGGCAATATCAGCTTAAGATTAAATCCCGCAAAATCTGTTTCGGCCAGTCTCGCAATCATTCAAAATATCTATAAAAAATACAATCCCGACTATCCCTTTGAATACCGGTTTACCGACGAACGGTACAGCCAAAAGTTCAACAACGAAAAAACGCAGGGGAATATGGCTATATGGTTCACCTGCCTGGCTATCATCATTTCGTGCCTTGGATTGTTTGGCCTGGCATCCTTTTCGGCCGAGCAGCGAAAAAAGGAGATCGGTATCCGCAAGGTGCTGGGTGCGTCAACCAGTGGGTTGTGGTATAATTTGTCGAGCGAATTCCTTGTGCTGATGGCTATTTCTTTTGTGCTGGGCTCGGCCGTCACGCTATGGTACATCAGCAGTTGGATGTCAAAATTTACCTATCACACCGGCATCAGCGTTTGGGTGTTTATGGTGACACTGGTGCTTAGCCTGACCATCTGCCTGCTAACCGTAAGCTGGCAAGCCATTAAAGCTGCGTGGAGCAACCCGGTGCATAGCCTCAGAAGTGAGTAACTTTTTTAGGTGAAAGGCGAAAGGTAAAAGGCGAAAGGTTTTTTACATTCGGCGACGTCACCAATCAACAAACGATTCAATAAACAATTCCTCCCCTTTAGGGGAGGCCAGGAGGGGTTAATGATAAAGAACTACATCAAAATCGCGTGGCGAAACTTATGGAGAAATAAGTTTTTCTCCACCATCAACATTTCGGGCCTGGCACTGGGAATGGGCTGCAGCATCCTCATCATGCTTTGGGTGCAAAACGAACTGAGCATGGATGCTTTTCATGTTAACCAGTCCCGCTTATATACCGTTATCGAACGCCAATATTATGATGGCAAGGTGGTTGGACAATATTCCGTTCCCGGCGTGCTGGCAAACCAGCTAAAACATGATATTCCTGATATTGAATACGCTACCAATTATGGGTGGAATAACGACAATACCTTCAGGGTAGGCGACAAGATATTAAAGCTGCAGGGCACCTCGGCCGATTCGGATTTTTTTAAAATGTTTAGTTATCCCTTGCTGGAAGGCAATGCTAAAACGGCTTTAAATACGCCCTTAAGTATAGCCATCTCACGTAAAATGGCCGTCGATTTTTTTGGCAACCCGCACGCGGCCATGGGACGAGCCGTACGGTACAATAATCAAACTAATTTCAAGGTATCAGCCGTGTTTGAGGACGTACCGCATAACTCCTCACAACAATTTGAGTACATCGTCAACTGGCAAAACTTTTTAAAGGAAAACGGCTGGGCTAAGCAATGGGGAAATAACGGCCCTACGGCTTTTGTGATGCTTAATGCGAATGCTAACGGTGAATTGGTGGATAAAAAGATCACCAAATTCCTGGATAAATACAACAAAGAACAAAACAAAGCCTTCAGGGAGGAACTTGGCCTGCAAAAAACAGCCGATACTTACCTGTATTCGCATTTTACAAACGGCAAACCTGATGGGGGACGCATTGAATATGTGCACCTGTTCAGCATAGTCGCCCTGTTTATCATGCTGATTGCCTGTATCAATTTCATGAACCTGACAACCGCCCGTTCAGTAAAGCGTGCCAGGGAGATCGGCGTCCGCAAGGTGGTCGGCGCGGTGCGGCCGGTGCTCATCAGGCAGTTTATCGGCGAAGCTGTCCTGCTTACTTTTATAGCCATGGTGATCGCGGTATTGCTGGTGCTGGCATTGCTCCCGGTTTTCAACTGGGTAACCGAAAAGCAGATCAGCTATCCGTTTGCCAGTTACCAGTTTTGGCTCGGCCTGGTATTGCTGACCTTAGTTACCGGCTTTATATCAGGAAGTTACCCGGCTTTATTTCTGTCGGCCTTTAACCCGGTGGCCGTTTTAAAAGGCACTGGAAAATTGAGTACAGGCTCCATTTTGTTTCGCAAAATATTGGTGGTTTTTCAATTTGGATTGTCCATTTTACTCATCGTCGGCACCATCGTCGTATCCAAACAGGTAAATTATATTCAAACCAAAAACCTGGGGTACGACCGGGAAAACCTGATCTATGTACCGCTGGAGGGCGACCTGCCCGCAAAGTTTAAAGTATTTAAAGATGAAGCCTTACGCAGTCCGGGTATAAAGGATGTTGCCCGTTCGTCGGACTCGCCGGTGAGTTTTAGCAGCTCGACGGGCGGCGTTAAGTGGGTAGGGAAAGACCCGAACCTGAACGTTGAATTCACCCATATTGATGTAGGTTACGATTACATTAAAACCATGAAGCTGCAACTGGTGCAGGGCCGCGATTTTTCGCGCGACTTTGGTACGGATACGCTCAACTACCTGATCAACGAAAGCGCGCTGAAAAGGATAGGCTATGCCCACCCCATCGGCAGCCCGCTAACCCTTTGGGATAAAAAACAAGGCCAGATCATCGGCGTGATCAAAGATTTTCACTTTAATTCCCTGCATGATCCCATCCAGCCGCTGATCATCAATTTGCGCGATTCGGCTTCCTACGGCAATATATTGATCCGTACCCTGCCCGGTCAAACCAAACAAGCGCTGGCAACTATCGAAAAGCTGTGCAAAGAGTTGAACCCCAATTTCACCTTCACCTATTACTTTACCGATTCAGAATACAAAAAGCTGTATGATAATGAACAGGTAGTGGGCAAATTATCAAAAGCCTTTGCTTTTTTAGGCATCTTTATATCGTGCCTCGGACTGCTTGGTCTGGCCATGTTTACCGCAGAACAGCGGATTAAGGAAATCGGAATCCGTAAGGTATTGGGCGCAAGCATCGGGTCGTTGTTCGCGCTTTTATCAAAGGAGTTTATGGTGCTGGTAGCTATTGCTTTGGTCATCGCTTCACCGTTGGCCTGGTGGGCCATGCACGCCTGGCTGCAGGGTTATACCTACCGCACCAGTATCGACTGGTGGGTGTTTGCGTTATCGGCGGTATTATCAATATTGATAGCGTTAGTTACCGTTAGCTTTCAATCGGCAAAGGCTGCATTGATGAACCCGGTGAAGAGTTTGAGGTCCGAGTAGCATACGCACGCCTTACCCAAACCCTCTCCAAAGGAGTGGGCTTAAAGAAAAGTTTGTAGTAGTAAATAACGCCCTGTGCAAAAGTCCCTCTCCTTTGGAGAGGGATTTAGGGTGAGGCGATACGGCGGGCAAAATGAAACGTGGCTACAGCATTCGATTAACAAATAAACAATTCCTCTCCTAAATAGGGAGGTCAGGAGGGCCCCAATGATACGTAACTATTTCAAAACCGCATGGCGTAACATCTTAAAGAATAAGTTTTACGCTTCAATCAACATTACAGGCCTTACAGTAGGGCTAACTGTTGGCTTAATGATCCTGCTTTGGGTAAGCGATGAGTTGAGTTTTGACAAATTTAACACCAAAGCCGGGCAGCTTTACCAGATGCAAGCCCAAATAGGCACAGGCAGCAGCAAACAGATATGGGCTGGTGTACAAGGGCCGGTAGCAACCTACGCACTTAAGGAAGTGCCCGGCGTTCAAAATGCGGTGCGGCTGGTTTATGCTTATGATTATTCCACTTTCAGGTATAAAGACAAGTTGCTGGGAACCGGCGATAACGGAAACTGGTACGTCGACCCATCTTTCTTCAAAATATTTGATTTCAAAATGTTAAAAGGAAATGTTAATGCGCCGTTCCCGAATGATAAATCGATCATTATCACCCAAACTACAGCAAAACGTTTTTTTGGCGATGCCGATCCGATTGGCAAAACCATATTGGCGGATAATAGAGATAGTTATACCGTAGTGGGCCTGATGGCCGATCCGCCCGAAAACTCATCCATTAAATTTGATATGTTGTTTTCGATGGAAGTGCGGAAAAAACAATACAGCAAAACCGATTACTGGAAATCAATGGACGAGGATTGGGGCAACTACTATACCAATACTTTTTTGCTGCTTCAGCCGGGCACATCCACGCAGGCAGTAGCCGACAAATTAACCAAAATACATATCCGGCACCAGCCCGGTCCCGATGCATCAAAAATAAAATACCAGATGCAGTCGTTTACGCAAATTCATCTTTACAATCCTGACGGCAGCGAATCGGTGATGCAAACGGTCAGGATATTTTTGATCGTTGCCGTATTTATATTGTTGATCGCGTGTATCAACTATGTAAACCTGTCGACCGCCCGCGCCATGCTCCGTTCGAAAGAAGTGAGTGTGCGCAAAATAATAGGAGCGGAGCGCAAGCAGCTTTTCGCCCAGTTTGTTATCGAAACCGCATTGTTTTTCTCGATAGCCTTATTACTGGCATTTGGCGCCATTGAACTGCTGCTGCCCTTGTACAATAATATATCGGGCAAGCAAATGGTGTTCGACCTGCTCGACGGAAGGGTTTGGGAGGTAATCGGCCTCACACTTTTTGCCACCCTCACCATATCGAGTATTTACCCGGCCTTGCTGTTATCATCCTTTAAACCCATCAGTGCTTTAAAAGGCAAAATATCGCTGGGCATCGGCAATGCGGCGTTTCGCAAAATTTTGGTAGTTACCCAATTTATTTTCTCCATTGGCCTCATTATCGGTACGCTGGTGATCAATAACCAGTTAAAATACATCCGCGAAAAGGAATTAGGATATGATAAATCCTTTGTTTTCTCTTTCGGTATGCGAGACATGCAAAAGAATTACGACGCACTGCGTGCCGAACTATTGCGCACGCCAGGAATATACGGCGTAACGAGTTCAAGCGATAATATCATCAACATCGGTAATAATACCGGCGACACGGATTGGGACGGCAAAGCCCCTAATACCCTGTTCCTTATCCATCCCATGTACATCGATAAGTATTACATGGATTTTTTTAAGGTAAAATTAGCAGCCGGGTCCGGTTTTTCGGGCTACAAAACTGATACTGCGCATTATATACTGAACGAAACCGCCGTAAATGCTACCGGCATTACCAACCCTATAGGTAAAAGATTTAAGTTACATGATATTAACGGAACGATCATCGGCGTGGTAAAAGACTTTCATTTCGCCTCCCTGAAGCAAAAAATTGAACCGGCTGTATTTGCCTATCAGCCTGGTAACGATTGGCGCATTTCCATCCGGACAACCGGTAAGGATGCCCCGAAGGCCATTGCGGCCGTTAGTAAAATCTGGAAGCAATATAACCCGGCTTTCCCTTTCGACTACAAATTCCTCGATGCGGATTATGATAACCTATACAAAACCGATCAACGATCGGGCACGCTTTTCAGTGCTTTTGCAGTCATTGCCATCCTGGTTTCCTGCCTGGGTTTGTTTGGATTGGCCACTTACACGGCGCAGGTGCGGATAAAAGAAATAGGCATCCGCAAGGTACTGGGCGCCAGTGTGGGAAATATCACCGCCATGTTATCAAAGGATTTCCTGGTACTGGTAGCAGTTTCGCTGTTGATCGCCAGCCCTGTTGCGTGGTTCGCGATGAACAAATGGCTGCAAAACTATGCCTACCGCATCAGTATCGGCTGGTGGGTGTTTGCCCTTGCGGGGGTGGCGGCCGTGTTGGTAGCATCTGCAACGATAAGCTTCCAGGCCGTAAAAGCCGCTTTGACGAACCCGGTGAAGAGCCTGCGCAGCGAGTAATTTTTTTTGGTGAAAGGCGAAAGGTAAAAGGCCAGCGAATTCGCTAAAAATCCAAAACGGCTATCAACCATGAACTATAAACTATGAACTTTTTTTCCAACAGATGCAACGCAACGAATAAAACCCGCATCTATTGTATAAACAATCGTAAAAAAATGAAAACTTATTTATTAGTATTATTTGTTACCTGCTTAAGCTATATTGCTTTAGGACAGGATAATAAGACCCCTTACCTTACCAAGTCACTGTCGGCCAGCGCAATAAAGGATGTATATGTAGAAACGTCAGGCGGCAGTATTACGGTTAGCGGCGCCTCGGGCGAAGCGGCACGGATAGAGGTTTTTATTCACGGCAATAACGGCTCCGATCTTTCCAAAGAGGAAATTGAAAAACGCCTGAATGATGATTATACGCTTGATATTACCGCTAACAACCACGAGCTGCATGCAAAAGCGAAACGCAAGCACGATGGCGACAATTGGGACTGGAGAAGGCAACTGAGCATTTCGTTCCGGGTTTATGTGCCGAGGGAAGTAAATACCCATTTAGGTACCAGCGGCGGCAGTATCCACCTGGATAATCTTACCGGCGATGAAAACTTTAGCACCAGCGGCGGTAGCCTGCATTTGGATGCATTAAATGGCATGATCAAAGGCGAAACTTCCGGCGGCAGCATCGAGGTATCGCACTCAGGCGAGAATATCAGCCTGGAGACCAGCGGCGGCAGTATTCACGCCAACGATTGTCATGGCAAGATCAGGCTGGAAACAAGCGGCGGCTCATTGCATCTGGATAACCTTAAAGGGAATATTAATGCCAATACCAGCGGTGGCAGCGTGCAGGGCAGCGATGTGGAGGGTGAATTGATCACCGGCACAAGCGGCGGCAGCGTTAACCTTACCCGCATGGCCTGCAGCCTTGATGCATCAACCAGCGGAGGCAGCATGCACATCGAACTGATAAAGCTGGGCAAGTATGTTAAACTCGACGACAGTGGCGGCCATATCGACTTATCGTTGCCCGGCAAACAAGGCTTAGACCTGAATTTGTCGGCCGACAGGATCAGTTCTCAATCCGTTTCCAATTTTAGCGGCGAATGGGACAAGACACATGTAAAGGGCACCCTTAACGGCGGCGGCATCCCTGTAAATGTTGACGCCAGCGGAAGACTGGAAATCAGCTTTAATTAAGATAGATGGTTTAAATTGGGTTCATCCGCCCCGGCATGGTTTTTTTAGATCTGCCGGGGCTTTTTTGTTTGCAGCTAAACTTAAAGGTAAAGTGAATTTTCGATTGCTCCGTACCCCGCAATCTAAATTCTTAAATCCGAAATCAAATATCCGAAATCCGAAATGGTAACTGTATCATTACCGGACACCCATTGTTACGCCTGCGTACAGTTAAAATTGATGAAGGAATTCAACACATTGATTTAGAGATATTTTAAGATTTGGTATATATTTTAAACCCCTTTAAAAAAACTACGAGCTATGATCAGAAATTTCATCATCACCGCATGGCGCGCTTTGGGCAGAAACAGGGTTTTTTCTTTTATAAATATCTTCGGCCTCGCAGTGGGTTTGGCCTGCTGCATGCTCATCAGCGCTTACCTGTACAGCGAGTTAACCTACGATACTTATTCGGTCAATTCAAAACAACTGTACCGGGTGTACTTATCGGCTGACGCTAATAACGCGACCACGATATTTCCAAGCGTCGACGTGGCTGTTGGTCCCGGCATTAAAGACGCCTTCCCGTCGGTATTGGACTACACCCGTTTAACGCGGCGCGGCCCGGTGTTTGTAAAATACGGCGCCAATAGCTTTAAGGAAGAGCAAATCATGCTTATTGATGCTAACTTCCTGCAGCTATTTTCCATCCCGTTGCTTGAGGGCGAGACAAAAAACGCGCTGACCGAACCCAAATCGATGGTTATCACAAAGGATTTTGAAAAGAAATATTTTGGCGATGCCGATGGCCTGGGAAAAATGATAACCGTAGGCAACGACCTGGTAAAAATTACCGGCGTAATCGATAGAATACCCGATAACTCACATTTTCACGGGGATGCATTTATGAGTTTTGTTACCTATGATAATGCCACCACCCCCCAAACCTGGAGCAATGTAGGTGATTTTACCTATCTGTTGCTCAACGAAAACGCCGACCCACGCAAACTTGAAGCCGCCTTTCCGCAACTGGTAGCCAAACATGTGGTCTCGGAGATCCAGCATGATATGGGCGTAAGCCTGGCTGAGGCGCAGAAGTCTGTAAATAACTTCAAGTTCCTTTTGCAGCCACTAACCGATATCCACCTGCATTCGGCAAGCAAATATGAGCTGGAAGCCGGCGGCGACATCCATTATATCTACATTTTTGCCGCCCTGGCCATTTTTGTACTGTTGTTGGCTTGTATCAATTTTACAAATCTTTCCACTGCCGCGGCAACCAAAAGGGCAAAGGAGATCGGTGTACGCAAGGTGCTGGGTTCCGAAAAGAACAGGCTGGTATGGCAGTTTCTAACCGAGTCGCTGATGCTCACGTTCCTTTCGATGGTATTGGCCCTTGGGTTGGTTTACCTGGTATTACCTTACTTTAACGATGTCGCCGGTAAACACGTTACCATGGCATTTTACTTCAGTGCATGGGCAATCGCAGCCGAATTGGGATTGATAGCAGTTGTCGGAGTGATGGCCGGCCTATACCCGGCTGTATTCATGTCCTCATTTAAAATAATCCCGGTACTGAAGGGTGGCAATGGCCTTCAGCTATCGGGCAAAAGTAACTTAAGAAGCGGTTTGATCGTTTTCCAGTTTGCTATTTCAACCGCGCTGATCATCTCAACTTTCATCGTTTTCCAGCAACTGGGCTATATGCAAAATAAGAAGCTGGGGTACGACAAAAACCAGGTGCTGGTAATTAACGACGCCTATACGCTGGGCAATAACATCGACGCCTTTAAGCAGGATTTAGTAAATGACCACCGCGTGGTAAGCGTAACCAAAACCGACAACGCGCCCGGTTATGACGATGCCGGCGGCACGGAGATCTACGCCAAAGAGATTGCCGATAAAGGCACGCGCAACGAGATAGCTACCAGTATCTTTTGGATAGATCCTAATTATATTCCAACCATGAAAATGGAATTGGTGCGGGGCCGCAACTTTTACCCTTCGGGCCCTGCAGATTCAGCCTCGGTAATCGTAAATGAAGCGGAAGTAAGTGCATTGGGCTTTGGAAACATCGATCCGATCGGCAAAACCATCATCCGTTCCGGCCAGCGGCATTATATGATAGTAGGTGTGGTGAAGGATTTTCATTTTACTTCAGCCAGGCAAAAAATTGCGCCACTGATGATGATCGCCTCCGGCAATTCGCGTGGCAAAATTATTGCGCGCATCAAAACCGCTGATATCCCGGGCCTGATCAACAACCTTAAAATCAAATGGGAAAGCTATCATTCCGGAGCGCCGTTTAACTACTCATTTTTGGACGAGCATTTCGCCACTTTATACGGCGCTGAACAGCGGGTAGGGAAAATATTTACTTCATTTTCAATCCTCGCAATTATAATAGCCTGCCTGGGCCTGTTTGGGCTGGCTGCGTTCATGATACGGCAACGGGTAAAGGAAATCGGCATCCGAAAGGTGCTTGGGGCGTCCACAGGCAATATCACACTGATGTTATCGAAAGAATTTTTGCAACTGATTTTAATTGCCGCATTAATAGCATTCCCGCTAACCTGGTACGCTATGAACAAATGGTTGCAGGACTTTGCCTACCGCACCGTTATACATTGGTGGGTATTTGTATTGGCAGGGGTTATCGCGTTGCTGGTAGCCGCGGTAACCATCAGTTTTCAATCGATCAAAGCCGCGCTGGCAAACCCGGTTAAAAGCTTGAGGAGCGAGTAGCAGTAGCAGTTGGCAGTATTCCGTGAGTCGATAAATAAAATCGGTGTAATCAAAATCAATCGGTGTAATCAATAAAAAATCGGTGTAATCAAAAACAATATGATAAAAAACTATCTCAGGAGCGCTTTTCGAAATATCAAAAGGCACCCGTTTATCGCTTTCATCAACATATTTGGCTTAACGGTCGGCTTAACCTGCTGTTTGCTTATTTTAACCTATGTTATTAATGAGAAAAGTTATGACAGGTATAATAAAGACGCTGATAATATTTACCGTGTTACGCGTATATTTTATTCGGCGCCGAACGTGGAGAGCCTGCATTTAAGCTCGATAGCCCCAGCTTTCGGCCCCGGGCTGAAGCTTGCATTTTCGGACATGAAAGAAATGACGCGCACCCTGCCAGATAATACCATTTCATTCAGGTACAAAGAAAAAATGTTTAACGAGCAGCATGCTTTTTTTGCCGACGAAAATTTCTTCGACTTTTTTACCGTGCCGGTTTTAAAAGGCGATGCACGTAAGGCCTTAACCGAGCCGTATACCGCTATGCTTACGCCGGAGATTGCCAAAAAGTATTTTGGCGACGACGACCCGATGAATAAGCAGGTTGTCCTTGATGGCAATCAACACGCGTTTACAGTTAAGGGAATTTATAGTCCGTTCCCTTTCAATTCGCACATGCACCCGGATATTTTGGTATCGTTCAGCACGTTAAACGACTCAACCATTTATGGCGAAAAACAGCTGGCGACCAGTTATGGCAATAACGCTTTTTATACCTACCTGATGTTCCCGAAAGGGTATACGAGTAAGCGCATCGAAGCACGGTTTCCTGATTTTTTAGACAAATATTGCGCCGCCATGGGAGCACCGCCCAAGCTTAAAGTGCACAATATAACTAAACTTACGGCTCAAAAGCTGACTGATATACACCTCACTTCGCACCTGGATGATGAGATAGAGGAAAACGGAAACGCAACGCGGGTGTATATTTTTTCGGCGATTGCCTTGTTTATCCTGCTGATTGCCTGCATCAATTACATGAACCTTTCAACCGCCCGGTCGGCCTTGCGCGCTAAAGAAATTGGCATCCGCAAGGTGGTGGGCGCGCAGCGTAAGGAAATCATCGCCCAGTTTTTAAGCGAGTCGGTCATTGTAACTTACGTATCGCTGTTGCTGGCATTTGGCATAACCGCGCTGGTGTTGCCGGCGGTTAACAGCATGTCGGGCTTGCGTTTGGCTATCAGCAGCCTGTTTAGCTGGTATTTTTTAATACCCGTACTATTGCTGCCCTGTGCGGTAGGCTTGATCAGCGGTGTTTACCCCGCGCTGTTTATGTCGTCGTTTATCCCGGCAAAGGTGCTCAAAGGTTTGTTTAAGGTGCAAACCAGCTCATTTTCATTCCGCAAGGTGCTGGTGGTACTGCAGTTTTCCATTTCAATTATTTTAATCGTTGCCACAACGGTCGTTTTTAAACAATTAAAATTCATCCAGGATAAAGACCTGGGTTTTGATAAGGACCATGTTTTAACCCTGGTAGGCGCGGGTGCAATGGGCCCGCAGTTTGATTCATTCAGGAATGAGCTGCTGCAAAACCAAAATATCAAAGCTTTGGGGCGCTCATCGCGCATCCCATCAGGCCGGCTATTGGATGATCAGGGCGCGTCTGTCCTGGAGGGCGGCACCCTTCAGCCGCTAAAGGTCGACCTGAAACAAATAGCTGTTGATGATGGCTTCATACCTACCTTCGGCGTAAAAATGGCTGCCGGGCGCAACTTTTCCCGCAACATAAAAACGGATTCCAACAAATTTATCATCAACGAAACCACGGTAAAAACGCTTGGATGGGGCACACCCGAAAAAGCCATCAACAAAGAGATAAAGTATGGTAATGTACGGGGTAATGTAATTGGGGTGATGAAGGATTTTCATTTCGAATCGCTGCACCAGCCGATCATACCTATGATACTGATCTGGCAGCCTTACGGCACGACGTCCCTTAAGATCAGTGGGCATGACGTGCCGGCTACGATAGATTTTATACGCAACAAATGGAAACATTACCTGCCCCAGACGCCTTTTGATTTTTCTTTCCTCGACCAAAAGTTCGACCAGCTTTACCGCAGCGAACAGCAGCAGGGCACATTGTTTACCATATTTGCCTGCATTGCCATATTTATAGCATGCCTGGGCTTGTTGGGCCTGTCGGCGTTTACCATTAGCCAGCGTGTAAAGGAAATTGGCGTGCGCAAAGTATTAGGCGCCAGCGTGCCCCAAATTGTGCAGGAACTGTCGAAAGAATTTTTGCTGCTTGTGCTTATTGCTGCTGCGCCGGGCCTGTTAATTGCCGGTATTTTGATGAACAAATGGCTGCAGGATTTTGCCACCCGTACCGATTTAAGCTGGTGGATCTTCGCATCGGCCGCTATTGTCGCAGGCCTGATTGCGTTTGGAACGGTGAGCTACCAATCGGTTAAAGCAGCGCTGGCCAACCCGGTGAAGAGCCTTCGTTCGGAGTAGTTGGCAGTAGCAGCTGGCAGTTAAAAATTAAAATCGGTGCAATCATAAAATAATCGGTGTAATCCCCAAATAATGATAAAGAACTATTTTAAGATCGCATTCCGCAACTTTTGGCGGCACAAGGTGTTTACGCTGATCAACGTTACCGGTCTTTCGGTAGGTATCGCGGCCTGCCTGGTTATTTACCTGCTGGTTCAGCACGATTTTACGTTCGACAAATTTGAGAAGGACAGCAACCGCATTTATCGCGTGGTAACCAACTTTAATTTCGAAGGAACAAAGGCATATAACCCCGGCGTGAGCGGGCCATTGCCCGCAGCCGTTAAAAACCAGGTGACCGGGGTAGAAGTGTCCGCCCAGGTATTTCGCTTGCTTTTGCCCGATGTGTTTATCCGGCAGGGAAGCAATACGCCAAAGAAATTTAAACAACAAACCAATATCGCTTTCGCCGATAGCGGCTATTTTCAACTGCTTCAATACAAATGGCTGGCCGGTTCGCCTAAAACCGCACTGAACGAACCGGATCATGTGGTATTAACATCCGATCAGGCCGCAATTTATTTCCCCGGGCTATCCTACGACCAGGTGATGGGCAAAGTGGTTATCTATGATACTATAAAAACCTCCGTATCGGGGATTGTGGAGCCGATAAAGGATAACACCAGTTTTGTTTTTCGCGATTTTATCTCTTATGAAACAGCTTTCGCCCACATGGGCTGGCGCATGCAGCTCCAATTGCATAACTGGGGTGGCCACAACCCGTCGCGGCAGTTTTTTGTAAAGCTTTCACCGGGCGCTTCGGCTGCACAGGTTCAGGGCCGATTGAATGCCATCCTCGAAAAAAATGAGACCCAAAAAAAGGGAAGGACACAAACGCTTGCCTTGGAGCCGCTAAACAAGATTCATTTTGATGACCGCTATGGGGCCGTCGCCAGTTACGATACCGCCAATGTCACCGCGCTTTATTATTTGCTCGGTATAGCGCTTTTTTTGCTTTTATGCGGCTGTATCAATTTTATCAACCTCACTACCGCGCAGTCTACCCAGCGCGCCCGCGAGATCGGCGTGCGCAAAACCATGGGCAGCACGCGTTTACAGCTGATCAGCCAGTTCCTTGCCGAAACCTGGGTAACCACCCTGTTTGCGGTGGTTGCCGCCACCGTCCTTACACCGGTGATACTTAGGCTGTTTTCCGGATTTATCCCGCCGGGCATCAAGTTGGACCTGTTTGCGCAGCCGGGCATTATTTTATTCCTGCTGGGTCTGTCCATTGCAATTAGCCTCCTGTCTGGATTCTACCCGGCCATGATCTTGTCGGGATATAAGCCAGTCGAGGTCCTTAAAAACCAGGTGGTTGGCGGCAAAGGATCACGAAACGAGTGGATGCGCAAATCGTTGATCGTCACGCAATTCGTTATTGCGCAATTTTTCATCATCGCCACAGTTATGGTGAGCAAGCAGATTTACTATGCGGTGAACAAGGACCTTGGCTTCAAAAAGGAAGGTATTTTAACCGTAGCCTCGCCGTTTAAAAATGTCAATCCAAAAGGAAACCTGGTATTGTTGAACCAGTTCAGGGCCATACCCCAGGTAGCGATGGTTAGCATGGGTAACGATGCACCTTCATCAGAAAATGTCAACAGCACCGAAGCCCACTACATTAATGGCAAGACGGAGATAACCACTGAAGGCCTTGATGAAAAATTCGGCGACGAAAACTATATCAAACTCTATCATATTAAACTGCTGGCAGGGCGCAACCTACAGCCCGGCGATGCAGGTAAGGCATTTTTGATAAACGATACCTACGCCAAAATACTTGGTTTCCAAAATCCGCAGCAAGCTGTAGGCAAAAACATCGAAAGATTTGACGGCGATACCCGCATGCAAATTATCGGAGTAGTGTCCGATTTTCACCAGGAATCATTACACGCGCCGATTGCACCGCTGGCTATCCTTTCCAATACTGACAAAAAAAATTCCGGCAGTATTTTTCACATAGCTATGAAACCCTCTCCCGATGGCTATCGGGAGGGCAATAACTGGCACGCGGCGATTGTCGCCATGCAACACTACTGGAAACAGGTTTACCCCAACGATGATTTTGAATATCATTTTGTGGATGAAACTGTAGCCAGGCTGTACGATAAGGAAGAAAACACCGTCGCTTTACTCAAATGGGCCACCGGCTTGTCCATATTGATCAGCTGCCTCGGGTTGCTTGGACTTGCCATTTTTACGACCAGCCAGCGCACCAAAGAGATCGGTGTACGCAAGGTGCTTGGCGCAACGGTCGCGCAGATTGTGGGCCTGTTATCACGAGAGATAGTATGGCTAGTTTTGCTTGCTTTTGTTATCGTTGTGCCGCTGGGTTGGCTGGCGCTAAATAAATGGATGGAAAGCTTTGCCGACCGGACGGCCGTCAGCTGGTGGATATTTGCAGGAGGCGGCGTGCTGATGCTGGCTACATCCATCATCACATCGGCTTTCCAAACCATAAAAGCGGCCCGGGCCAACCCGGTGAATAGCCTGAGAAGTGAGTAGGTTTTTGAGGTAAAATTAGAAAGGTAAAAGATAGAAAACTTTATACCGGCGACAGGTACTAATGAACTAATGGACCAGTGAACTAATGAACTAATGGCCAGTGAACTAATGAACTAAACCCATGATACGTAACTACTTCAAGATCGCATTTCGTAATTTCTGGCGGCACAAGGTGTTTACGCTGATCAATGTGCTTGGGCTATCCATCGGTATCAGCGCCGCGCTGGCAATTTACCTCATCGTTCATTTTGATTTGTCGTTTGATAAGTCTCATCCCGATGGGGATAAAATTTACCGGGTGGTTACCAATTTTACATTTGGTGGCAATCCGGGATATAACGGGGGGGTAACCGGTCCGCTGGGCGACGCGGTAAAAAATGAAGTGACCGGGTTAAAAGCATCAGCGCCATTTTATACCGATGGCGGTTATAAAGTCAGCGTTAAGCAGGAAGGAAGTAACACGTCGAAGTTTAAAGACCAAAAGGGCATCGTTTACCTCGACGAGCGATTTTTTAACATTTTTCCTTACAAATGGCTTGCCGGTTCTCCAAAAACAGCCCTGGCCGGGCCGCATATGCTGGTGCTGGCGTCAAAACAGGCAAAAAAATACTTCCCCGGCTTACGGTATGATCAGATGCTCGGCCGCCCGGTGGTTTATGAAGATACCATCAATACCGTGGTTTCAGGCGTTATAAGGGAGCCAGACGATAACACCGACTTCACTTTTAACGATTTTATTTCGCTGTCGACCATCAAAAATATCAGCAGCATCAACCAGCAGCAAACAGAGTGGGGGAGCACCAATGGCGGCTCGCAGCTTTGGGTAAAGCTTACCAACGGCACCGCGACTAAAACCATCGAGCGGCAATTGGACGGTTTGTTAAAGAAATACAACCCGCCGAGACCGGATGACAAGTCAAAACAGTGGTTTGCACTACAGCCGATAAACGACCTGCATTTTAATGCGAATTATTATGCTTACGATAACGCAGTGGTTAACAAAACCACCCTGTACTGCCTGATGGCGGTGGCTGCGCTGTTGTTAATTTTGGGCTGTATTAACTTTATTAATTTAACCACGGCGCAGGGGGCGCAGCGCGCAAAGGAGATAGGTATTCGTAAGACCATGGGCAGCGGCCGCAAACAACTGGTATTCCAGTTTTTAAGCGAGACATTCCTGGTTACCTTATTTGCTGTGGTTATATCCGTTTGCTTTTTGCCCGTCGTGTTAAAATTATTCGCTGATTTTATACCCGAAGGCATTACTGCAGACATTTTTAAGCAGCCTTATTTAATAAGCTTTCTTTTGCTGGTTATAATAGCGGTAAGCGTTTTGGCGGGTTTTTACCCGGCGATTGTGCTGTCGGGCTATAAGCCTGTTTCGGTGCTTAAAAACCAATCGGCAAGCAGTAAAAGCAAAACGCGCAACGCGGTGCTGCGCAAGTCGCTCACCATTACGCAGTTTGTGGTTGCGCAGTTTTTTATCATCGCCACTATCGTCGTCAGTAAGCAAATTTATTATGCTACCCATAAGGATTTGGGTTATAAAAAGGATGCGATCCTTTATATTAATACGCCGTGGAAAGTTCAGGATGCTAACTTAAAGCAGGTGCTGTACAACCAAATAAAAGCTTTGCCGCAGGTCGCCATGGTCAGCCTGGGTAATGATGCCCCAGCAACGGGCGGCTGGAGCTCGCGGGATATAACCTACAAGGATGGTAAAAAAGAAATAACCACGCAGGTGTATATGAAACGCGGCGATGAAAATTATTTGCCTTTATATCACATAAAATTGCTTGCCGGGCGCAATGTAACCGCTGCCGATACCAACCATGGCATTTTAATAAATAATACTTACGCTCGTATACTCGGCTTCACCGAACCACAAAAGGCCGTTGGCATTCAAATCCCCTACAGCCAAAAAAAATATGCCCAGGTTGTAGGCGTAATGGCCGATTTTCACCAAAACTCGTTACGTACGCCTGTAGTGCCGCTCATGTTTTTAACCAACAGCAAAAAAGAGTTTGGCGTTGTCCATATAGCGCTCAGGCCCGAAACGCCGGGCGGCGGCGAATGGACGAAAGCAATTGCCGGTATAGCGAAAGCCTGGAAAGGACTTTACCCCAACGAAGAATTTGAGTATCACTTTTTTGATGAAAGCATTGCCAAATTTTACGAAGCCGAGCAGCATACTTCCACCTTGCTTACCTGGGCTATGGGTTTGTCTATATTTATCAGCTGCCTGGGTTTGCTGGGCCTGGCTATATATACAACCAACGTGCGCACCAAGGAAATAGGCGTGCGTAAGGTGCTTGGGGCTAGTGTAGCACAAATAGTTAAATTATTGTCTACTGAGATGGTGCTGCTGATCCTCCTCGCTTTCGTCATCGTAACGCCGCTGGCCATGGTGGCGATGAATAAATGGATGGACACCTATGCCGATAAAACGAGTATCAGCTGGTGGATATTCGCGCTAAGTGCCGGTGGGATGCTGCTAGCTGCGTTAGCCACATCTGCATTTCAAACCATTAAAGCGGCGGTCGCTAACCCGGTGAAGGGTTTGAGGAGCGAATAATGTCTGAACCGGGATTGAGCGGATTAATGGATTACACAGTAACAGAATCCGAAAAATCAGTTAATCAGCTTAATCCCGGTTCAGACCAATAAACTAATGAACTAATGAACTAACACAATGATACTAACTTACTTTAAAATCGCGTTTCGCAGGCTGCAAAAAAGCAGGTTGTACACCCTGATAAACCTGGTGGGTTTAACGGTGGGCATCAGCAGTTGTTTGCTGATAGGCTTGTTTATTATAAACGAGCTGAGCTATGATCGTTTTAACCAAAATGCCGACCGTATTGTGCGGATGACAATGCAATTCGGGGAGGGCGGAAAGGAAAAATATGCCCTTACCGGCACCAAGGCAGGCCCGCAGCTGCAGCGTACCTTTCCGCAGGTGGAAAGCTTTGTCCGTACCATCAACGGCTCGGTGGTAATGAAGTACGGCAGCCAGATGTATATCGAGAAGCGGTTTGTATATGCGGATTCATCATTTTTTAAAATATTTTCATTCCCGTTGCTTGAAGGCGATCCAAAAACGGCACTCGATGCGCCCAATAAAGTGGTGATCACGCAATCAATGGCAAAAAAATATTTTGGCAACGACGAGCCAATCGGTAAAATATTGTCGGTGGGCTGGTATGGCCCGCCAAAAATTTTCCAGGTGACAGGCGTGACAGCCGATGCTCCCGAAAATTCGCAGATCAAATTTGATTTCATCGGCGCGTTTTCAACCCTCTCTGCCTCTAAACATGAAGAATGGTGGACAGCCAATTACACTACTTACCTGTTGCTGAAAAATAAAGATCAGCTGACCGGCTTCCAGCACCAACTGGATAATTATATGAAGGACGTGAGCAGGGGCGAGTTAAAACTGGCCGCCAACAGCCCGCTTACCTATAACCTGGAGCCCATGCTGTGGGTGCACCTGCATTCACAACTCAATGGGCTTGAGCCGTCGGGTAGCATCACGAAGGTTTATGGGCTTGGTATTATTGCATTGCTCATACTCATTATCGCCTGCATCAATTATACCAACCTGGCAACGGTGCAATCCAGCGCCAAAAGCACCGAAATTGGTATTCGAAAGGTACTCGGCGCTCAAAAATCACAGCTTTTTGGCCAGTTTATCGGCGAATCTTTTTTACTGACCCTCATCGCGCTTGTTTTTGCCGTGGTGCTTGCGATTGTATTTTTACCGTATTTTAATCAACTTACGGGCAAGCAACTCTCCTTTATGGTATGGATGCATCCGCTGCCTATACTGGTTATGCTGGCCTTGTGTGTGTTTATTGCGTTCGCATCGGGTAGCTATCCCGCCTTTGTACTGTCCAATGTACGACTGATCAGCATATTAAAATCCGGTTTAAAGCTGACCTCATCCGGCGGTTTTTTCCGGCAGGCGCTTATCGTTCTCCAGTTTACAATATCAGTAGGGCTTATCGCCTTTACCATTGTCGTCGTTCAGCAACTCAGTTATATCCGGCATAAGGATCTGGGTTACGATAAGGATCATGTTATCGTTATCACAACCGATGACAATGCGCACCAGCACTATGAAGCGCTGAAAACCGAAATAGCCCGCATGCCTGGTGTAACCAGCGTTAGCGGCGCAAACGCCATGCCTACATCTGTACAATGGGGAGATGGCATCACCGCCGACGATGGTCATGGCAAAAAAACTTTAAACATCATCTGCCTGCCCTCAGACGTCGGCCTGATAAAAACCCTGAATATGAAACTTATCGCCGGACGGGACTTTACCGATGATGAGTTTAAGCTGATGGATACCGCCAACAAATACAAAAACTTTAAATATTCCTTTATCCTGAATGAAACAGCGGCCAGTAACTTAGGGTGGACACCGCAGCAGGCCATCGGCAAAACTGTGGTTAAAGGCGAACCGGGCACAGTTGTAGGCGTTATAAAAGATTTTCATTTTGCATCGCTGCATCAGCCCATCGGACCAATGATGCTGTTCCTTGATACCATGTTTACCAACTATATGCTGGTAAAAACCACAGGCCAAAATGCCCCGGCCACCATTCAGGCCCTGCAGGCACTATGGAAAGAACGAGTACCCAGCATGCCGTTCACCTATCGTTTTCTTGATGATAACTACAACAGCATGTACGAGTCCGAGCAGAAAACCGCGGATGTGTTCAGCACCTTTTCAACGCTGGCCATTTTACTGGCCTGCATGGGCCTGTTTGCCCTATCTGCATTTACCACTGCGCAACGCGCAAAAGAGATTGGCATCCGCAAGGTACTCGGCGCCGACGTAGCCGGCATAGTAGGCCTGATTGCCAAAGATTTCCTGAAACTCACCTTCATTGCCGTCATCATCGCATCGCCGCTGGCCTGGTATTTTATGAACCACTGGCTGCAGGATTTTGCTTACCGTATCAGCATTAACGCCTGGGTATTTATTTTAGCAGGCGGCGCGGCGGTATTGATTGCCTTCATAACGGTGAGCTTTCAATCTGTCAAAGCGGCGCTGGCTAATCCGGTGGAGAGTTTGCGTTCAGAATAGTAGCAGTTGGCAGTGACAGTAAACAGTCGGCAGCGGCAGTTAAAAAACAAATCGGTGAAATCAAACTAAAATCGGTGAAATCCTCAAAATAATGATAAAAAACCATTTCAAAATCGCATGGCGCAACCTCTGGCGCCACAAGCGGATGACGTCCATCAACGTCGCAGGTTTAGGGATAGGTATGGCCGCGGCAGTGCTGATTGCCATGTGGGTGCAAAACGAATTGAGCTATGACAAGGCTCAGCCGGATGCGAATAATATTTACCGCATTAAAGTAAGGCTGGCGATATCCAAAAGCGAAACGTGGGTGTGGGAAACCTCGCAATATGTTTTGGGCGATTTCGCGTCGCGCCAAATACCCGAAATTTCCGGCTTAACCCGCCTCAAATCGCATTACAACGATTTGAATATGCATTATGGCAACCGGATCATCACTGAAAAAAAATCAGCCTATGTTGACGATGGCTGGTTTAAGATGTTTCATTATCAATTTGTTAAAGGATCGGCTGACGCTTTTAACAAGCACCCCTTCAGCATGATCATTACCGAGTCGACGGCTAAAAAATATTTCGGCGGCGAGGATGCCATAGGTAAGGTTTTGAGGGTAGATACCAATAACTACCAGGTACAGGCGGTGATAAAAGATAACCCCGCTAATTCCAGTTTTCAATATAATTTGCTGATGCCCGTGGCCGCTCAATTTGCAGACCCCAGACAAAAGAAGAACGCTCTGGAGTGGGGCAATTATAATTACCTCACCTTTTTAAAGCTGAAGCCCGGCGCCAACCCCACAGCTATCGGCAATAAGCTGAAAACCATCGTACATCAAAATAAAAAAGGCGACAAAGGCGACCAAAAATTTGAACTCATCAGCCTGCCCGATATTCATTTTGAGAACGACCTGCAAAGTTCGTCCATTTTGCATGGTAACCGCACCATCGTAAACGTATTTATGGTTCTGGGCGCCCTGCTGCTGATCACCGCCTGCATTAACTATGTAAACCTGACCACGGCCCGTGCCAGCCTGCGTTCCAAAGAGGTCAGCGTTCGCAAAATAGTAGGGGCCGGCCGTTTGCACTTGTTCGGCCAGTTTATGTCCGAATCGTTGCTGGTGAGTTTCCTTGCGCTTGTGCTGGCCACACTGCTGGTGCAGGGCGCATTGCCCTGGTTCCGGTCCTTTACCGGGAAAGAGCTTAATAACCCCCTGACATCGCCGGTTATCCTGCTCATTTTAGGCTCAACGCTGCTGATTTCCTTTTTGCTGAATGGCCTATACCCGGCCCTGCTGCTCTCCTCATTTAATCCGATGAGTGTTTTCAGGGGTAAGTCCGTGCTTAATTTTAAAGATGTGGCCTTACGGCGCGTGCTGGTAGTGGCACAATTTACCATATCGGTAGTGCTGATCGTAGGTACGCTGGTTATTTACCGCCAGCTAAGGTTTATGCAAACCATGGATCCCGGCTACAACCGCGCGCAGGTTTTCAGCTTTTCATTTCCGTATTGGACTATCCCGCATTTTGATTACAAAAAATCCGATGCGCTGCTTACTGCCGTAAAGCAGGAGTTGAAGGAACAGAGCGCGACATCGAATGTCGCGATGGCCGGCAGCGGCCTGGTCAATTTTGGCAATGCCAGCTCGGGTGGCTTTGATTGGGCTGGACGGCCAAAAGATTTTGACCCTTCGTTTGCACCGCTCGACGCCGACCTCGATTTCCAAAACCTGATGCATCTTAAGATAAAAGAGGGGAGATGGTTCAATAATGACATATCTGACAGGAAAAACGTGTTGCTAAATGAAACTGCGCTCCATTTAATCAACCTCCGTGGCTCGCCCATCGGGCAGCGATTTGTTCACCAGGGGGATACGGGCGTAATCATCGGCATTGTAAAAGATTTTCACTACAAAAGCCTGCACGACAAGATTGGCCCCATGGTGATCTCAAACCGGGCGGGCGAAGGTTTTTATATTAAAACCGCCCCGGGCAATACCGCTGCCGCCATAGCCGCCGCGGGTGCGGTGTGGAAGAAGTACTTTCCGGACGCGCCCTTTGTTTATGACTTTTTGGATGAAACCTATAACGATCTCTACAAGGCTGAGCAGCAATCTTCGGTACTGATCACCTTATTTGCCTGCATTGCCATTTTTATTTCTGCATTAGGCTTGCTGGGCCTGGCTGCGTTTGCGGCCGAGCAAAAAGTAAAAGAAATTGGCATCCGCAAGGTACTGGGCGCCAGTATGCAGCACATCGTGCGGCTGCTGTCGATCGATTTTGTCAAAATGGTGGTTATTGCCAGTGTGATAGCGTTCCCGGTTGCCTGGTGGGCCATGAACAAATGGCTGCAGGATTTTGCCTATCGCATCAGCCTTTCCTGGTGGATATTTGCCGGGGCAGCCGCGATAGCTTTACTAATTGCATTGGTGACGGTCAGCTTCCAGGCGGTAAAGGCCGCGGTGGCCAACCCGGTGAATAGCTTGAGGAGTGAATAGTCTGAACCGTTGATTAAGCTGATTTGTCTGATTGAATTGATTAATAAGCTTGTCTCGTCCTGAAAAAAGTTTACACTTTTTGTTGACAGATATGATTGGTTTTTACTGAACTACATGCGATGAAATCAGAAAAATCAGCCTGATCAATTTAATCAATGGTTCAGGCAACCTGTATCGAAAACGTACACCTGCTGTTTCACTTACGAACACATTCGTAAACATGTTTAATATGTAATATATTGATAATCAATTAATTTTTTAATTGGTACGTTTTTTAACGTACCTATGCCAGCAAATCTTATGATAAAAAACTATTTGAAAATCGCTTGGCGCAATATCGTTCGCCATAAGGCCTATTCAGCCATCAACGTCGCCGGTTTAACGGTGGGCATTGCAGCCTGCCTGCTTATTTTCGTGGTTATTCAATACGAGCTGAGTTTTGATACTTTTCAGCCAAATTATAAAAATATCTACCATATCGTTACGATGCAAAAGCACGATGATGGTTTGAGTTACACGCCCGGTACTGCGGCGCCAGCGACCGAGGCATTGAGATTAGAATTTCCCGAGGCGAAAGTTGCTTCTTTAAATTTAAACTATGGTTGCCAGGTTACGGTAGGAGGTAACAATACGGAGAGCATCGGTGAAAGCAAAAAATTTACAGAAAATGTGGGCGTAGCTTTTATCGAGCCGCAATTCTTCAGCGTTTTTAGCTGGAAATGGCTGGCTGGCAATGCCTCGGTGTTGGCCAGTCCAAAAATGGCCGTTTTAGATAAAAGCACTGCGATAAAATACTTTGGCGATTGGACAAAGGCTGTAGGAAAATCCATTAAAATGGATAACCTGGTACCGCTAAGGGTGGCAGGGATAATTGAAGACGCGCCGGCCAACAGCGATTTTCCGTTTAAAGTATTGGTATCATACTTAACCTGGAAGCAGTATCCGGACGATTACCGTTACCGGGACAACTGGAACATGCTGAGCAGTAACCACCAGGTTTTTATGTTGTTTCCAAAAAACGTAAGCGAAAATAATATCAATGCCCAGCTAAAAAAATTCACTGTAAAGTATTATAAAACAGGCCTCAAACGTCAGCTTATATTTGCACAGCCTCTGCCGCTGATGCATTTCGACACGCGTTTTGGCAATACGACAGGCGATCATATTACGGACAAGGCCACCATTCGTACGCTGTCATTCATCGCTATCCTCATTATTATAATGGCCTCCATTAACTTTATTAATCTGTCAACAGCCCAGTCGGTAGGCCGGTCAAAAGAGGTTGGCATTCGCAAAGTTTTAGGCAGCAGCAGGAAGCAGCTGATCGCCCAGGTTATTGGCGAAACGACTATAATTGTTATCAGTGCTGTAGCATTTGCCGTTTTACTTGCCAGGCTGGGGCTGCCTTACCTGAAAAATATAGCCAGCGTACCTGACAATATAAGCTTAGTAAGCCCCGGCAGCTTATTATTTTTGGTGTGCGTAACTTTGGTAGTTATCGTGTTATCCGGTATCTATCCTGCATTGATCGTCTCTGGTTTTAAACCTGTTTTGGCCTTAAAAAATAAAATTACTGCGGCTTCAGTCGGAGGTATCCCGTTACGCCGCACCCTTGTTGTTGCGCAGTTCTTCATCTCACAGCTGTTGATCGTAGGCACCATGGTGGCCATCAGTCAAATGGATTTTGTTAACAACGCCGATCTCGGCTTTAACAAAAATGCTGTTTTGGTTATACCGGGATATACCGACAGCATCAGCCTGATGAAAATGCAGGCGTTTAAACAACAGCTTTTGCAAAACCCCGCCGTGAAATTTGCAAGTTTTTCGTCTGACGACCCATCATCTGACAATAATTCGTCCACCAATTTTCTTTTTAACCACTCAACGAAAAATCCGGGTTTTGATATCTTTCTTAAAATAGGTGATGCCGATTATTTTAAAACATTTGGCCTTCGCTTTTCGGCAGGTAAAGGTTACGAAATGAGCGATACAATGCGGCAGGCAGTCGTCAATCAAACTTTGTTGCGTAAACTGGGTATCCAGCATGATGAAGATGCCATTGGTAAGGCTATAAGTTTAGGAAACGGGTCATGGGCAACTATAACCGGCGTAGTGGAAGACTTTAAGACAAATTCGCTCCGCGAGACTGTAAAACCCACTGTTATTTATCCGCAAAAGAAATACGAATCGCAGGTTGCTATTAAGCTGCAAACACACGATCTGGCAAAAACCGTTGCGTCCATCCAACGGCTATGGGAAAAGACCTATCCCGAATACGCCTACAATGGCTTTTTCCTTGATGAAAATATAGCGCAATTTTATAAGCAGGAGAACCAGTTGGCGCTGGTGTACAAAATATTTGCGTTCATAGCCATCTTCATATCCTGCCTGGGCTTGTACGGGCTGGTGTCCTTCATGGCCGTGCAGCGTACCAAAGAGGTTGGCATTCGCAAAGTATTGGGGGCCTCCATTACCAACATCGTTTACCTGTTCTCGAAGGAGTTTATGATACTGATCGTGATCTCATTTGTCATTGCGGCGCCTGCGGGCTGGTACCTGATGAGCGGGTGGCTGCAAAATTTTGCATACCGCATCTCACTCAGCGTATGGATATTTATCATCGCAATTTTGGCTTCAGCGCTGATCGGGTGGCTAACGGTAGGCTATAAGGCCGTAAAAGCGGCGCTGGTAAACCCGGTGCGGAGCCTCAGGAGCGAGTAGCAGTGGCAGTGGCAATCGGCAGGAGCAGTTTACAGTTAGCAGAAAAAAAAGACAGCTGTAGCCGATGACAGGTACAAATGAACTAATGAACAAGTGAACCAATGAACTAAAACCATGATACGGAACTACATCAAAACCACCCTGCGCAGCCTGTTAAAAAACAGGGGCTACAGCTTTTTAAACATTGCCGGCCTGGCAATTGGCATCACCTGTGCTTCGCTGATATTTTTGTGGGTACAGGACGAAGTAACCTTTAACCACAACTTCACCAAACGTGATGTGCTGTATAAGGTATATGAAAATCAAACCTATAACGGCAAGATCAGTACCTTTTTTGCCACGCCGGGCCCCTTTGCCAAGGCCATTGTGGCTGAAATCCCCGGTATAAAAAGCGCTGCGCGAATGAGCGGCGACGGCGGTCAGCTTTTTGGCCTGGGCGACAAAGTAATTACTGAGCAAGGCAATTACGCTGATCCGCAATTGTTGCCGATGCTGCAGCTGCCATTCGCCAAAGGCTCGGCTTCAAATGCTTTTGCGCAGTTGAAGTCAGTTATCATCAGCCAAAAAATGGCCAAAGCGTTTTTCGGTGACGACGACCCAATGGGCAAACAGCTCAAGGTAAACAATACGGACAATTATACCGTCACCGGCGTTTTTAAAGATCTGCCGCAAAACTCCACCTACCAGTTTCAATGGTTGATCCCGATGGCCAACGTGGATCACAAACAACCGTGGATGACCATCTGGGGAGCGAACTGGTGCCGCACTTTAGTAGAGCTGGCGCCCAATGCAAACATTGCCGCCATTAACGCCAAGCTGCAGCATTACATTGCATCAAAAACACGATCTACCAATACTACCGTATGCTTCCTTTTCGGGATGAACGACTGGAACCTGCATAACCAGTTTACCGATGGTAAAATGGATGGGGGCAAGATCACCTACGTACGTACGTTTTCGTTTATTGCCTGGATAATCCTGCTCGTTGCCTGTATCAATTTCATGAACCTGGCCACCGCACGGTCGGAGCAGCGCGCGAAAGAAGTTGGCGTACGAAAGGTGATGGGCGCGGGCAGGGGCAAACTGATCAGCCAGTTTATAGGCGAGGCGGTAGTAATGGCATTGGTTGCGGTACTGGTTGCCATAGGCTTTATTTACGCGGCATTGCCGGCTTTTAACGAGTTGGTACAAAAACAGCTATCAGTTGACATATTGCAACCCCTGCACATAGGCTATTTAATCGGTATTGCGTTAATAACCGGCTTGCTGGCAGGCAGCTACCCGGCATTTTATTTATCGTCGTTTAACCCGGTGGCTGTTTTAAAAACTATTAAGATAAAAGGCGGGGCTGCATCCGGCATCATCAGGCAGGGCCTGGTGGTATTGCAGTTTGCCATATCCATTGTATTTATTATTGGCACGGTTATCATCTACCAGCAAATTCAGCACATCAAAACACGCGATCTGGGCTATAATAAAAACAACCTGGCTTACATTTACCTGCAGGGCAACCAGGCACAGCATTTCGACCCGGTTTACAACGACCTGATGCGCTCAGGCGTGGTTGAAAGCGCGGGTTTGAGCGACAATAGCACTTTGGGCATCGGCAGCAATACCGATAACTATAAATGGGATGGTAAGGACGCCTCTAAAAATCCGCTTATCTCCTGGCAAAATGTAAGCGCACAATTTATTTCGACGATGGGGCTTAAACTGGCTGCCGGGCACGATTTTAACGCTAATCCGGCTGCCGACAGCACACATGTCATTATTAACCAGGCATTTGCCAGGCAGATGGGCGCTGCCGGCAGGGTAGGTGGCATCCTGCGCGATGGCGGCAATAAAGCGTTTACCATCATCGGTATTATAAAGGACTATTTGTATAACGATATGTACGGTACGGCGCAACCGCTGGTGTTTTACAACCAGCCGTCGCAAACCAGTGTTTTGACCATTCGTTTTAAGCCAGGGCTAAACATACACGACGCATTAACCAAAGCAGGCGCAGTTGTAAAAGCCGATTATCCCGGCTATTCGTTCGAATACCAGTTGATCGACGACGACTTTAACCAAATATTTAAAACGGAAACCCTAACGGGACAACTGGCTGGTGTATTTGCTACCCTGGCCATATTTATTTCGTGCCTGGGCTTGTTCGGACTGGCAGCGTACACTGCCGAGCGCCGTATCAAAGAAATCGGGATCCGTAAAGTGCTGGGAGCAACCGTATCCGGCCTTGCCGGCCTTTTATCCAAAGACTTCCTGATACTGGTGCTCCTTTCGTGTCTCATCGCGTTTCCGTTTGCCTTTATATTTCTGAATAACTGGCTCAAAGCGTTCCAGTATCATATTAATATAGAATGGTGGGTATTTGCGGCCGCCGGACTTACAGCCGTGGCTATCGCCCTGGCAACGGTAAGCTTCCAGGCCATAAAAGCAGCGCTGATGAACCCGGTGAGGAGCTTGCGAAGCGAGTAACCCACTGGCCCCCTAAAGGGGGTAACCGACAGGGAATGTTAAGATAGGAGTTAAGTAACTAAAATTAATTTCCTCCCCTTTAGGGGAGATCGGGAGGAGTTTATGATACGGAATTATTTAAAAATCGCGCTTCGTAACCTGCAAAAGCAGAAGGTTTTAGCGTTCATCAATGTTTTTGGGTTGTCAACCGGCATCGCGTGTTTTGTTTTGCTGTTGTTGTTTATGGCAAATGAATTGAGCTTCGATAAATTCCATAAAAATGCTGCCGACATTTACCGACCATATGTTTGGAACGATGCCTGGGCCGGTAACCCCGGAATCGGGTATACCGATTACTCCGGTCCAACGCCTATGCCCCTGGGCGAAGCCATGAAAAAAGAGCTCCCGGGGGTCGAAAACTTTGTCCGATTGCAACTGCCCTGGGGCGAAAACCTCGTGCGATCAGACAAGACGGTTTTGCGTGCAGGTTTAACCTTTGCCGATCCGTCTTTTTTCTCCATTTTTAGTTTCCCGTTAAAATATGGTAATGCGGCAACCGCGCTTAGCCATCTTAATGACATTGTGCTAACCGAATCTATGTCAAAGCGGTTATTCGCCACCGATGACGCCATTGGTAAGGTCGTTCAGATACAAATTGGCACAACATTTCAGCCTTTTTTGGTCTCTGCCATTTCGAAGGATGTCCGTTCAAATTCGACGGTTCGTTTTGATGTTCTCGGGAACTTCCAATACGCTGCGAACAATCAAAATAATTTTATTATTGGCAGTAATTGGCACCCCACAGTTGTGCAAACCTATATTCAGCTTGCACATGGCAATAAGCTGGCAACAGATGCCGGTCGCTTGCGAAGGTTCCTGTTTCATTTTGACCCTAAGTTAATTGCGAATATGAAGAGCCAGGGCTTATCCTGGAGGGGTGACCATCTTCCGGTGAGCTTGAGGCTCCAGCCATTGCTGTCCATCCACACCGATTCAGCTTTCGTTGGATGGGCATTTACCGACTTTGAAAAGATAAACCCTCAAGTGATTTGGATATTACTGGTAATTGCGGCCGGTATTTTGCTTATTGCCTGTATAAACTTTACCACACTGGCTATTGGCCGATCAGCAGGGAGAAGTAAAGAGGTGGGTGTAAGAAAAGTCATCGGGGCTGAAAAGGGGCAGATCGTTTTCCAGTTTTTGACTGAAGCCCTGGTGCTTGCCGGTGTGTCCGCTATAATCGGGCTGCTGCTCGCAAATCTTGCTTTGCCCTGGTTTGACCAGCTTTCGGGCAGAGAATTGAGCTTCTCGCTGCTATTCCATTCAAAAACAATCCTTTTATTGGCCGGCGCAATCCTCGCGGCAGGTTTGCTGGCAGGCGGCTACCCCGCAATGATATTATCAGGCTTTAAACCGGTAGAGGTTTTAAAAAACAAGGTAAAAATCGGCGGGGCAAATTTATTCACCAAATCACTGGTTACCTTCCAGTTTGTGCTTTCTATTGTTCTTATTGTTTCAACCGTTATCATCCTCCAACAAACGCGATACATGCTCGCCAAAAACCCCGGTTTTAACAGGGAAAACGTTGTCGCAATAGATGCAACTCAAACCGACCCGAACAAAACGTTTCCGGTTTTTAAACAGCAGGTCATAAATCACCCGGGGATTTTGGGCGCCGCAAGTGCCGGAGCCGGTTTGGGCGCCGGCCAGGATTTTCTTGGTTATACTGATCACGGTCTTTCAGCCGATGTCAACATCATCGATCCTGACTACCGTAAGGTACTAGGCATGAAATTGCTGGCCGGAAGAGATTTGGAAACGAGGGTCGCAGGTGACACTATAAACCGGCTTATTATCAACGAAACGATGATGAAAGCCTTTGGCTGGAATTTGCAAGACGCAGTCGGGCAACGAATAAAAGGCTTTCAGGGCGGAACGGCAGTGGTAGCTGGTGTTGTAAAAAACTTTAATTACCGTCCACTAAGCGAAGGGGTTAAAAACCAGGTTTTCGAAACGACGGCCGATAAGGGTTACACCCACTTTTATGTCCGCATTGGCAAAGGCAACGCGGTGCCGGCGCTGGCTATCATTCAAAAGGCGTGGCAAAACGCGATGCCCGGCGTACCCATGAAATATAGCTTCCTCGACCAGGACGTGAACAATTACTATACCTCCGAAGAAAGATGGACAAGTATCGTAGGCTGGGCTGGCGGACTTTCCATTTTTCTTGGTTGCCTTGGCCTGCTCGGTCTGGCTGCCCTTGCGGCAATTAACCGCACCAAGGAATTTGGGGTGCGCAAGGTACTGGGAGCTTCGATGTTGAATATTGCAAATTTGCTGCTAAAGGATTTTTTGACGCTGGTATTGGTGGCATTCCTTATCGCCTCGCCGCTTGCCTGGTATTTTATGAGCCAATGGCTGCATGGATACGCCGACCGCATACAAATCAACTGGAAAGTATTTTTATCCGCCGGTGTGTTTGCATTTGCCATAGCGCTGATCACTATAGGTTACCAGGCGATACGCGCGGCGCTGACGAATCCGGTGAAGAGTCTTCGATCAGAATAGTCGTAGCAGTTGCCTGAGCCGGGATTACACTGATTAACTGGTTTTTCGGATTTTTTTCTGTGGAATCCATTAATCCGTGTAATCCAGGTTCAGACAACAACAATTCAATAATCGTACGGGCTGAAAATTTTCAGCCCCTGACAAAATTTATTATTTATACCGGTTGAAAATTTTCAGCCCCTAATAAAATTCACTAATTGCCGCATTTATGATTCGGAACTATCTCAAGATCGCCTGGCGAAACATCTGGAAAAACAAGGTTTTTTCGGCTATTAACATTATCGGTCTGTCCGTTGGGATGGCTGCATGTATCGTGATCATGCTGTTTGTTTCGTACGAAAAAAGTTTCGATAATTTTCATACCAAAAACATCTACAGGCTGAACGAGGTGCAAACCATTGGTGCACAGGGCGCCACCCAAAAGGTGGGCTTGTCGATGTTCCCCATGGGGCCGACACTTAGAATGGAGTTTCCGGAAATAAAAAATTTTACACGGGTGCATTGGGATAATAAGTACCAGCTGACTGAAAATGACAAGCGGGTATTTGTACCGCAGGTTTTTTTCGTCGATTCGACGTTTCTTCAAATGTTTGACTTTAAGCTCATCCGCGGCGACCGGAAAACGGCTTTACAAAAGCCACACAGTGCGCTGATCACCGAAGAAACCGCGAAGAAGCTGTTCGGGGATGCCGACCCGATCGGCAAACGGATTATCCATTATGGCGACGATACGATAACTTTTGCGGTAACCGGTATAGTGGCCAATGTGCCGCCTAATTCCCAGCTGCAGTTCGATGCCTTGTTTTCGTTCAGTACCATCATCAATCCACGGATGTCGCAAAACTGGGGCGGTAACTGGCTCGATACTTTTTTTGAACTGGTGCCCGGCGCCAATACTGCGGCAATGGAGAAAAAGTTCCCTGCCTATTTAAAGGAGCACATGGGCGCCGACGGCCCCAAATACATCAAACTGTTTTTGCTGCCCTTGAGGGACATCCACGCAAACGCTGCCGATATCGGCCTTGATTATATCAACTTTCAAAAGTTCGACAAAAAATCGACTAACCTGTTTGCCATCATCGCCCTTGTGGTACTGGTGATTGCCTGCGTAAACTTTATAAATCTATCCACGGCGCGCTCGGCCGAAAGGGCGAAGGAGGTGGGTATCCGCAAATCCATCGGCGCTTACCGTTTTCAGCTGGCTTTCCAATTCTTAGGCGAAACGGTGATGATCGCCTTTTTGGCACTGCTGTTTTCCATCGTTTTAGTTGAGTTGGCGCTGCCTTATATCAACCATTTAAGCGACAGGAGTATCAGCTTTGATATTTTTGGCAGTGTTAAGGTTTTATCGGCAGTGCTGGGCGGCACAATATTTATTGGGATAATTTCGGGCATTTACCCGGCCATATACCTCTCGTCGTTCCAGGCGTCGAGGGTGTTAAAAGGATCTGCGCAGGTGGGTAAAAACAAAAGCTTGTTGCGGAATGTGCTGGTGGTGATCCAATTTTCGATCGCTATTTTCCTGATGATCGCCACGGTGTTCGTATTGAAGCAATTGCAATTGATGCAAACCCAGGACCCCGGCTATAACCGCGACCAGATTGTTAATATACCTGTTGATGGTATCACCACCAGGAAGTACGACCTGTTCAAAAAAGTACTTTCCGGCAACCCCCTCGTTTCCGGGGTTACGGCATCGGTGGATATCCTGGGCAGTCATTTGGATCAAACCGGCGTAACTTTCAGGCCATCCTTTGGACCCAAAGCTGATCTGGGCACCACGCTTTTGGTTGTAGATACCAATTATCTCGATCTGTTTAAGATCAAATTAGCGGCCGGCAAAAATTTTTCGGGCGGTAAAATTCCGGATTACAGGCAATTTATGGTGAATGAAGCGCTGGCAAAGGAATTAATGAAGGACTATCCAAAAAGACCGCTTACCGACCTGATTGGTCAGCGGTTTGGTTTTGACTCCCTGGGGACGATAACCGGCATTGTGAAGGATTTCAACTTTAACTCATTACAATATAAAATTGAGCCGATGTTCCTGGTGGCCGCCCACCAAACCCGTTTCAGGGACTTTTCGGTAAAGATCAACGGCAAAAATACGGCAGCGGCAATTGCTTTCATCAAATCCACATGGGACAGCGTTTATCCCGGTTACCCTTTTGAATACCAGTTTTTGGACGATCATTTTGCCGAGGTTTATAAAGCAGATAACCAGGTAAGTCAAATCGTGGGCATCCTGGCGGGATTGGCCATTTTTATATCCTGCCTTGGGCTATTCGGCCTGGCGTCACATTCCGCCGAGAAACGTGTAAAAGAAATAGGGGTAAGGAAGGTATTAGGCGCATCGGTACAAAACATCACGCTGATGCTCTCCCGGAATTTCCTGGCCCTGGTGTTATTGGCTAATGTGCTTGCATGGCCACTTGCCTGGTTTGCCGTACACCATTGGCTGCAGGACTATGCTTATCGCATCAGCATTCAATGGTGGGTATTTTTAATAGCAGGCGCTGTATCTGTACTGATCGCGTTTTGCACCGTCAGTTTTCAGTCGATCAAAGCTGCCCTGGCTAACCCGGTGAAGAGCCTTAGGAGTGAATAACCCCCTGGCCTCCTAAAAGGGGAACCGGCGGATATTAGATGGAATATGAATTAAAAATTAATAATCAAAACTTAATTCCTCCCCTTTAGGGGAGGTAAGGAGGGGTAAATGATACGCAACTATTTTAAAATCGCATGGCGTAACCTGATGAAGAACAAGTTCTTCTCATTAGTAAACATTTTTGGCTTGTCGGTGGGGTTGGCGTGCTGTATGCTGATCGCGCTTTACCTGGATTATGAAACAAGTTACGACAGCTATCAGAAGAACGGTAAAAATCTTTACCAGGTGGGCACGTCGTTTGTAACCAAAGGCGAGAAGGACTCGCCGATGCCGTTTACATCGCCGCCGGTAGCTGCAGCTATGAAACAGGAATTTCCCGAAGTCGCTGATGTCACCCGTTTAATGGGCCTGATGGGCGACGAGAAAGTGTTGGTTCAATATACCCCGGCCACCGGTGATAAGCGGTCTTTTTTTGAAAAGGACGGCTATTTGGCCGATCCGTCGTTTTTCCGCTTGTTCAGCTACAATTTTATCGAAGGCAAACCGGAAAATGCGTTAAACAACCCCAACACGATCGTCATATCAGAGGACATTGCGCGCAAGGTCTTTGGCAATGAGCCCGCTTTAAATAAAGTGCTGCATGTTAGCAGCAATATGAACGGTGAGCAGGACTACAAAGTAACCGGTGTTTTCCGTCCGGCTGAGAGCCCTTCACACATCAATGCACGGTTTGTCATGTCACTGGAAGGGGGCGAGCTTTTTAAATACCTGCAGCGCCAGGGTAACGATTTTGCACGGAATAACATGTTTTACAGCTACCTGTTGTTAAAACCAGGTGCGGATGCCGCCAAACTGGAGGCAAAATTCCCGGCATTTGTTCAAAAGTACGAGGAAAATGATCTGAAGAAGATGGGCAGGGGCAAAAGGCAATTTCTGACGCCGGTGCAGGCTATCCATTTAAGCGAAACGCTTACCGCCAATGTTACGGCGCCGGCCAGCCGTACTTATTTATATGTGCTGGGGTCAATAGCCATCTTTACCTTACTGATCGCCTGTATCAATTTCATGAATTTATCCACTGCCCGCTCGTCCAAACGGTCATCCGAAGTCGGCGTTCGTAAAGTTCTCGGGGCCGAGAAAAGTGCCCTGGTCCGTCAGTTTCTCGGCGAATCAATACTGATGACCCTTATCGCATTTGTGCTTGCGCTTGTTATAGTGATTGTATTTTTACCCGCGTTTAACCAGCTCGCTGATAAACATATAACACTCTCATTTTCAAACGACAAAGTGCTGTTTGTTGAATTTTTACTACTGGCTTTGGCAACCGGCCTGATCGCCGGCAGCTATCCGGCGTTTTACCTGTCATCGTTTAACCCGATTGCTGTGTTAAAGGGTAAGCTTATCAACTCGCTGGCGGTTGTCTCCGTCCGCAAAGGATTGGTTGTGTTCCAGTTTGTGATCTCGGTAGTGCTTATCATCGCGTCGGTGGTCATCGCCCGGCAAATGCATTTTATGCGTACCGCCGACCTGGGTTTCAGCAGCGATCAGCAAATCGTCATCCCCCTGCGCAGCAATGCCGCCAAAGGGTTAAGCTTAACGCTGAGGGATGCCCTGGCGAATAACAACGGTGTTACTTCGGCTGGTGTCTCCACTTATTATCCGGGCATCGCCAACCCCATGGATGCTGGTTATTATAAAGACGGCCAGACCATGAGCGACTCAAAGCACACACGAATGAACTTTATCGACGACCATTTCCTGGCCACGCTCGGCTTTAAATGCGTAGCCGGCCGTTTGTTTTCGCCTGCTTTTAAATCAGACACCGGCAATAAGATCATCGTAAACGAAGATGCAATAAAAGAAATGGGATTTCCGTCAGCCCAAAAGGCGGTTAATCAAAACATATATTTTGATCTGCAGGGAAAAAAATATACCTACCGTGTGATCGGCGTGGTGAAGGATTTTCATTATGAAGACCTGCATTTGCCGGTATCGCCATACGGTTTCCAGCTGGTGGCGGACAAAAACTATTTTAATTACCTGGTCATCCATGCCAAAGCAGGAAATATGGCCGCCACCCTAAAAATGATCGGCGATACCTGGCGGAAATTCGACCGGAACGACCCATTCGAATACACTTTCCTGGATGAGGATTTTCAAAAAAATTACGAAGCAGATAACCGTTTGGCATCAACCGTAAGCTATTTTACCATCATTGCCATCCTGATCTCCTGCCTGGGTTTGTTTGGGCTGGCAGCTTTCAGTGCGGAACAGCGTACTAAAGAGATCGGTGTAAGGAAAGTACTTGGCGCAAAGGTAAGCACTATCGTCTCCTTACTTTCCGTCGATTTTTTAAGGCTGATCATCCTGTCGGTGATCATTGCCTCGCCAATTGCCTGGTGGGCCATGAATAAATGGCTGCAGGGCTTCGCCTATAAACAGCCTATTGACTGGACCATATTTGCGTATACCACCGTTATTGCCATAATGATCGGTTTACTCACCATCGGCTCCCAGGCGGTCAGGGCAGCCATGGCCAACCCGGTGGAAAGTCTTCGAAGTGAATAGTCACTGGTCATTAGTCATTCGTCATTTATGTAAAGCGACCTACCGAATGACTAATCAATGTCGTTTACTTAAGCGTCCTACTGAGCGTTTTCGCCTCATCCTAAATCCTTCTCCAAAGGAGAAGGACTTCGATGCACAGCAGAAAACTGCCATTTTTAAGCCCCTCTCCATTGGAGAGGGGTTTGGGGTGAGGCGAACGCAATGCCAAGC
>Ga0134127_10000301_pt1 | contig 51681 bp, 54 predicted proteins | sample KB31753_FD_96459 | JGI IMG/M metagenome (GOLD analysis project Ga0134127, IMG submission 96459) | Terrestrial soil microbial communities with excess Nitrogen fertilizer from Kellogg Biological Station, Michigan, USA - KB3-175-3 | ecosystem: Environmental > Terrestrial > Soil > Unclassified ...
GGGTAGCACCGCGATCGTGATCGAGTCCTTGTGAACATCCAAGCCGAGATAGATGATTCCTACAGCGGATTCTGACATGGGCTGGTCTCCGCGAAAGTGCGACAGGTCGACCGTCGCAGGTGGCTCTGGCGACTCCGGCTCTCACCGCGAGGAGCTAACCCACGCGAGAGTCGGAGGCCAGCCCAGTCATATTTTCTAGATGACCATATACATCAACGCTCATTAAGGAATTTGCCGCGCGCCTTCTGTCGCGCTATGTTTATGCCCCCCAATCGCCGACGGAGGCATGCGTGGCAAAGTTCCGCGTGAAGCTCAAGCTGCAGGGGCTGGAGCTGGAGATCGAAGGCAGCCGAGAAGACGCCCCTCTCATCGCCCAAAACCTTGGCAGGCAGTTCGCGGGTCTTCTCCAACCGGCAGCGCAGATCGTCGCTGGGAACGACGACGTGCCGCTCGACGCGGCGCCGATCGCGATACAGGAGCCCGATGCCGCCAGCACCGTACGGAAGCGAGGACCGCGGAAGAAACGCGGCGCTCCCCCTGCCGCAGCCGCGAGCGATTCTGCAGAGGAAGTGCCACTTGATTGGCGCCACGACCCGGCGAAGTGGGGATCACCAAAGCAGGCTTGGAACACAGCTAACAAGGCTATGTGGCTGTTGTACGTCGCTTCGAACGAGACGGATCAGAAGGAACTCTCTTCCAAGCGTATCGCGAATACGTTCAACAAACACTTCAAGCAGGCCGGTCAGATTCTCCCGTTCAACGTCACGCGTGATCTCGGAAAGCTAAAGATCGGCAAGGACGCACCGGTGTCTGAGGATACCACCCAAACTTCGTCTCCGTGGTTTCTCACCGAAGCCGGTACGAAACGCGCGCAAGGGTTGGTTTCGGAGGCTCTAGGACGCACCGCCGGCGAACAGGAAGAGAACAGTGGGGCTGATTGAGAAGCAGGCCTTGCTCGTGCGAATCTCGCCGCCGCTTGACCACCTCCTGTCAAACCAACTCGTCGACGAGTTCATCTCGGCCGAGCGGCGATTCATCCAGCGAGACTGGGAGCCGGCCGAGCTGGATGGTGGCCAGTTCTGCGAAATTCTAGCTCGAATCCTATATCACATGGATTCGGGCAACCTCAACGCATCGAAGGGATTTGATGACTGCATCAAGTACTTAGAGAACGACCAGGTCGCGCACACATTAGTCCCTCGACAAGACCCGCTGCACCTGACAAAGGTTCTGCGCACAGTCTACAAGTTTCGCAGTCAACGAGGCGCTGTGCACATCTCCCCCACCTATACTCCCAATCACATGGATTCGAAGCTTGTTATCGAGTGCGTGCGATGGGCCATGAACGAAACTCTACGCCTGTTTTGGCAGGGCGACCGGGAAAAAGTTGCTAAGGCGATTCGCGAACTGCTGCAGTTTGATGTGCCATGCGTCGGCGTATTTGAAGATGTCATCATCGTTCAGCGCACAGATCTTCAGGCCGAGGAAGAGCTCTTGATTCTGCTCCACTATGCGGGAGAAGCGGGATTCACCAGAACTGAACTCGGCCAATACAGCCTGTCGTCAGCCCCCTCGGTGACTCGCGCTCTTCAGTCTCTGGTCGCGCCTGCAAAGCGGCAGATTGTTCTTATTGGCAGCGGGCGGTATCGCTTGACTGACTTGGGCTCGCGTCGAATACGCAATGAGCTAGCAGACCGATTGCTCGTCGAATGAATGCGAGCGGTCATCTAACGAACGCTGAAACTGACAAGGAGTCTGCGGAATTGCACGTGGCTTCGCCACGTGCTCATATTGGGTCTCCTTGCAGCTGAGCTAAGGCGTTAGCCGGATTATACAGAGTATGGGTGAAGGCCGCCGCAAGCCCGATCGTTCTAGTCGTGTTCGAGCGAGTCGCGCACTGTCACGCGATCTTGTGTTCTATGACGATGGCCCGGTCCAACGCAAGTTTCAGCAGCGGTTTAGTCCCGAGTTAGACGCGTTTGTTGCTGCGAGCTTCGCTGCGCACTCGGAAATCGAGTCAGCGGGTAAACACTGGCCGCGCAACGAGCGGGTGCACTACGTTCTGCTTTTCTTGCACGTCGGCCTCAACAGCCTCTATACGTCTGCGCACTTCCTAGTATCGGGATACCAACAGGCGGCAGGGTACCAAGCTAGGAGTTATGGGGAATCTTGCGCGATGGCCATGCTGCTTCTCGCTGACGCTGAATGGCAGGCATTTTCACGGCAGAAGACAGAGTACCCTGCACACAAAGCGATGAGCCGCATCACGCGGAAGGCAACCGCACAAATCCTCGAAAAGAAGCTGGGATTCAACCTTAAGGGCTGGGACGCCTACAGCAGCATTCATGGCCTATACGACCAGTTTGCACACGCGGGAGCCTTCACACTCGCATTGCATCTGAACCTCGGCACTCATGCCACGATCGTTGGCGGAGACTTCGACGCGATCAAGCAGCCGGAGTACCGTGGCCACATCGAGTCGCTTACTCGTGGCGCATCGAGCTTGGCCGAGCTGACTCGACGCATCGGAATGCATACCTCTGGTATCTCTTAGCAACCGGCTAACGGACGCTGCAGCTGACAAGTAGGCTGCGGAGTTGCACGCGGCTTCGCCGCGCGCTCTTATTGGGCCTCCTTGCAGCTGAGCTCAGGGGTCAGCCAGCCCGTCCGGTGCTCGTTGCCCGTATGGCGATTTAATGATAGATTGCCATATCGTCATACGATTCTTCGATCGATCGAGGCCCCGATGGACGTCGTGACTATTTCGCCGAAATTCCAGGTCGTAATCCCTCGGGAAATTCGCGAGCGGCTGGGATTGGCGCCTGGCCAAAAAGTGCAGGCGCTCGCCTACGAGAACCGCATCGAGCTGATCCCGGTACAGCCACTGAAACGCATGCGCGGCTTTCTCGCGGGTCTCGACACCACCATGCGTCGCGAGCGCGACCGGGTGTGATCGCGCCAGCGAAGCGGGCCGCGACGACAGGCCCGAATGTCGTCGACTCGTCGGCGTGGCTCGAGTACTTCGCGGATGGCCCGGGGGCCGGGCGCTTTGCCGCGGCGATCGAAGCCGTCGACCGGCTCGTGGTACCGAGCGTGTGTTTGCTCGAAGTGTTCAAGGTGGTATTGCGCCAACGCGGGGAAAGCGACGCGCTCCAAGCGGTGGCGCTCATGCAACAAGGCACGGTGATCGACCTCGACGCGGCGCTGGCGTTGTCAGCGGCCACGGTAGGCGTGGTGCACAAGCTGCCGTTGGCGGACAGCATCGTCTATGCGACGGCGCAGCGGATGGCGGGGACGGTGTGGACGCAGGATGAGGATTTTGACGGGCTGCCGGGCGTGAAATTCCATCCGAAGCTCGCGAAAGGATAGCTCCTGACGCCGCCCAACGAACGCTGAAGCTGACTATACACATCGCACGCGGAGGACCCCGTGTGCCTCTCTGCGCTCTCGTTCCAAGAGGTGCGGTGAACATGTTTTTCGCCATTCTGCTCTTGTTCTCATCGCCTCATGGCGCTGCGTGCCCAGCCGACGAGGCCAAGGACGAAGCCGCTTTGGTGCGGGTCGAACAGGCGTGGGTCCGCGCCGCGGAGCACCATGACACCACAGCGCTCGAATGCCTCCTGGCGACCGAATTCGAGGAGGCCGACTTTGATGGTTCGCTCATCACCCGGTCCGCGATGTTGGCTAACGCGGCGAAGCCGAGCAGCAGCCACAGCGAGCTAGTGGATTTACACGTTCACATATACGGTGAGGCCGCGTACGTCCGAGGCATCGGCGTGAACAGCGAGAATGGCCGGCCTACAGGACGCACACGATTCACCGACGTTTTTGTCTTTCGTGACGGACGCTGGCAGTGTGTGGCTGGCCACGATTCGCGTTTTCCAAAGGGTCGGTAGGATTCGCGGTTCGTGACGTCGTGACTTCGTGACGTCGTGACGTCGCGACGTCGCGCGTCTCGCATCGGGCCGGGGGCGGCCGCATCTGATGTACGACGAGAATCGAGAGGCCGTCCGAGTTGCGTAATTCGAGTGTCCATAACCGAGTCAGCTAACGAACGCTGAAGCTGACAAGGAATCTGCGGACTGGCGCGGGCTCCGCCCGCGCCGCTTATTAGACTTCCTTGCAGCCCCAGATAGGGCGTTGCGCCGCCATTGACTGGCGCGCGCTGACACATCACCTTTATCGAAGATTCTTAGTGGAGTGTCTTCGATGAGGACATCGACCGTGTATGCGTTCACGCGCCTGGCGTACTGCGGCCTCATTTTCTCAGCCCAAGCCACCTGGTGCGCAGCTCAGCAGCCACTGCCTCGAGCCGCCTCTGCAACTCGCGCCTACTCCCGCGAGATCGGCGCGGCCCACCGGATCGCGTTGGCGGCCTACGAACACGGGCTCCCAGCCCCGATGGAGGCGCCGTTCCATGGCGAACGCGTACGACCGCCGGCGTTGTCCGTCGCGATCGCAGTGCACGGGCAGGTCGTCTACGCCGAGGCGTTTGGTTTCGCCGACCTTGAACAGCGCGTTCCAGCCACCACTTCCACGAAATTTCGCATCGGCAGTATTTCGAAGCCGCTCACGGCGGCGGCACTCGGGCTCCTCGAACAACACGGCCGACTCGATTTCGACGCGCCCGTTCGCCGATATGTGCCCTCATTTCCTGACAAGGGTGCCACAGTAACGGTCCGCGAGGTTGGCGGCCATCTCGGCGGCATTCGAGGATACAAACCGAACGAGCCGGAAAGCCAGAGTCACTATCCGTCCGTCGACTCGAGTCTCTCTCGGTTCCGAGACGATTCACTCGTCGCACAACCCGGAACGCGGTTTGTCTACTCGAGCTACGGCTTTGTTTTGCTGAGCAGCGTCATCGAACACACGGCCGGGGTCCCGTACTTGGATTTCATGCGCGATAGCGTCTTTGGTGTGCTCGGCATGACGAGTACGGTACCTGACGATCCCTCCGCCATCGTTCCGTGGCGCGCACGATGGTACGATCTTCAAGCCGACGGAACATATCGCAATTCTGAATTCGCCGACCTCAGTTACAAGTGGGCGGGCGGGGGGTTTCTGTCGACGCCGACGGATCTCGTACGGTTCGGCGCCGCGATGCTCCATCCCGGTTTCCTCAGTGCCGCGACACTCCGTGTGTTGGAGACGTCGCAACTCACGGCCGCCGGCAAACCGACTCAGTATGGAATCGGGTGGTTTGTGTCCGATTCAACGCGTTTCATCAAGCAGCGTACTATCCGACATAGCGGCGGCGCGATCGGAAGCACTGCCAACCTGCTGCTGTACCCAGACTACGACATCGTCGTGGCGTGGGCACAGAACGATGGACAGCTGAACGACAACGACCTGTTCGGTCTTGTCGCCCCGTTCATCCACGGTCCGGCCCGCAAGGGCCGATGATTCGCGCGGCCGTCGACACGCGTTGACTCGCTCCTAGCCTGCCTAACGCGTTACCCGGCGCTTGATCGTTGGAGCTGACGCACATACGTTCGAGCAGTTGCTCAACTCGCAACCGCTGACATGTCGACGAGATCTTCTCGTGCCATGATGCGCCTGCTCATCGCGGCGTTCCTGTTGCTTCTGGGAAGCGACGCGAACGGACGCGCGCGTGTCTCGCTGCGCAGGCATCACGGCTCGCACCCAAGTATTGCGACAGCGAACCATAGTGCGCTGCTGGCGGCGACGCTCGTGCCGAAGGACGTCGATGCCGCGCGGCCGCAGCTGTTGGCACCCGGCGCGAGCCTGCACGACCGCCGAGTTCAATCCGCGCCGCCGCCGACTCGCGATTCTTCGTCGTTGTGCTCGTGCGAGCGCACGACCGGCCAAGCCGCCCGACCACCTCCGTTCCAGGCCTGAAGTCAGACGAAACGATCGCCGGCACTCGCGTGCCGCGCATCGCGCTGTCCGCGAACACCTCGCGGCGGTGAATCTCTCACGTCCGATCTCTCAGACTGGAGCACCCAATGCACGAATCATTTCGCAGACGGTCATGCGTGAACCCCCGCATGAACCGCAAGCCGCCTTTTGTAATCGTTCACACGCTGTTGTCGCTGACGATCTGTCTATCCGTCGCTTGCGCCACACGCCATGCGGCGGGCGTACCATGCCCCGCCGTCGAGATGAGCGCGGTCGCGGATACACCGACGGACTCCACCAAGACCGTCACTCTGAACGACACGACGACAATCCTGATGTCTCGAACTCCTCTCGTCGCTACCGGCGATATCACCGGCGCCACAGCGTCACAGGGCAAGGACCAGTGGAGTCTCGACTTCACGGTGACCGATGATGCGGCCATGCGCGTTCGTGAATTCACCAAACAGCACGTCGGCAGAAGGCTGGCCCTTCTCGTCGACGGGAAAGTCTATGGCACGCCTCGAATCGCCTCGGCGATCACCGGCAATGGATATCGAATCGGAGGTCTCAATCGATCAGACGCGGAGCGGGCGGCGACCGCGATCAGCAACGGTTGCCGTCGCTAGACGCGGGCGGTCTCACTCAGCACCATAGAGTCGGACGCGGACCAGCCTGGTGGGTCGCAACTGCGGCCGCCGGCTGGTCCGCGCAGCGTCGCGAACTCGTCACGCACGCGGTCACCCCGAGTTCCGTCGTCCCGTATGTCCCGGCAACCGTTTCTCTCCGGATGGTGACGAACGTCGTCAGTTCGTTCACCGCTCACTCCACATTGCGAACGGGCCCGAAATCGGAGAACGCGTATGTCAGACCAACTTGTCCAATTGAAGCGTGAGGTCCGGCTTCTTCGCGCGTACGTGCTCGGCGCCGTGCTGGGCATCGCCATCATCGGCTTGACCGCATTTCGGCGAACGGCGGCCCCGACGCGTTTCGACGAAATTGACGTGCAGCGCATCAACATCCGCGAGCCTGACGGCAAGCTCCGGATGGTGCTGTCAAACAAGGCTCGGTCGACCGGCCCCGTTGCCTACGGAAAAGCATTCGGCTACCCGGGCGGAACGCGGCCCGGAATCATCTTCTTTAATGATGAAGAGACCGAAGATGGAGGGCTCGTCTTCCACGGAAAGACGGAAGATGGTAAGTACGATGCCGGCGCTCAGCTGTCATTCGATCAATACAACCACGACCAGGTGATGACGCTCGCCTATGTTGACCGGAACGGAGATCGGACCGTCGGTCTCGAGATGGGAGAGCGCCGCGGGCCGATGGTCGATGAGCGTGTCGGGCAGTTGGACTCGATCGACAAGATGCAGAACGGCGCGGCGAAGGATTCCGCCAGACGAGCTTTGTTTGCCCCGATCAACGGAGCTCCACAATTTGCTCCACGAGTCTTTGTGGGCCGGCGCGACAACGGCAACGCTGCCGTCGTGCTCATGGACGGCAAGGGCCGGCCTCGCCTGAGATTCATCGTCGATTCTCTTGGTTCGGCGCGGATAGAATTTCTGAATGACAGCAATCGCGTTGTCCGTAGCTTGGCTCCATAGTCCTTGGCGCGCGCCAGCGAACGTACGCGCGAGCCGACAATCGGAGGAATAAAGGCATGGGTAAGCTCGTCTTCGGCATGATGCAGTCCCTCGACGGCTACGTCGATGGCGTCGCGGGCACGCTGGAATTGCCTCCGCCCGACGCTGCCCTTGGCCGTCATTTCATGGATCACGTCCGCGGCTTGGCCGGCTCGTTGTATGGCCGACGGATCTACGAGATCATGCGCTACTGGGACGAGGATCGACCGGAGTGGGATGACGGCGATCACGAGTTCGCGGCGGCATGGCGTGCGCAGCCGAAGTGGGTCGTCTCGCGCACGCTGAACTCGGTCGGCGCGAACGCCACGCTCGTCGCCGAGAACGTCGACGCATTTGTTCGCAGGCTGAAAGAGGACGTCGAGGGTGAGATCGACGTCGCGGGACCCACCCTGGCGGCAAGCCTGACCGAACTCGGTCTCGTCGACGAATATCGTCTCTACTTCCGCCCGTTCGTGCTTGGCGGTGGCAAGCCGTACTTTGCCGGAGCCCGGGCACCGCTCCGCATTATTGCCAGCGATCGCATTGGCGAGGAAGCGGTTTGCCTGACGTGTGTTCCGATCTGAGACGGGTTAGCGCAACGGGCGTCCGTCAGCTCCATTTCACGGGCGTTCATCGTTCGCGTGGATCGAGAGCGGCGCACTTCTCGTCATGCGTTCCGAGATCGACGAACCGGGGAACTACTTCATCGACATCACGTGCGCGACAAACTGCTCCAGCGCGATCTCCGTTCCCTCCTGCCAACCGGACGCCTTGTCTTTCTCGTAGTCAGCTTCATCCCGATGCAACGCCGTGAAGATGTAGCGCGTGCCGCTCCCGACGCTCTCGAGCGTCATGATGGCGGTGATCGGAATGTCGTCGAAGACGGCCGGACGGTAGCCGGGGAACAACATGGAGGTCCAGACGAGTCGCTGCATCGGAACGACGTCGAGGAAGCAGCCAAGGTTGGGAACTTCGCGACCGTCTCCGGTTGCGATGTCGATGCTGAACATGCCGCCCGGCCGCACGTCCATTTCGACTCGCGCCACGCGCCCCCACGCCTTGGGCATGTACCACTCCGTGAGATGCTCCGGTTTCGTCAACGCTTCCCACACGAGCCGCGCGGGAGCGTCGATGAACCGTTCGATGACGAAGTCGAGCTTCGGATCGATCGCGAATTGCTTTCTCATGATTCCGATTCCTTCTGCTTGAGTTGTTTGACGTAGAGGTCGAATCGGTCCAATCGCGCTTCCCACAACTGCCGGCGCGCGGTCAGCCAGTCTTCAACAACTGTGAACCGTTCGGGTGCGATCTCGTACGTCCGCACGCGCCCTCGCTTCTTCGACTTCACCAGCCGGCTCTGTTCGAGCACCGAGAGGTGCTGCACGAACGAGGGGAGTTTCATGTCGAATGGCGCCGCCAGCTCGCTGACCGTGGCGGGTCCCGCGGACAGGTGCTCGAGGACCTTCCGCCGCGTCGCGTTGGACAAGGCATAAAACACGTCGTCAACGACAGCGGATTGAACCATTGCAATACCAGTCGATTGGTTGAGTCGCCCGATCTGACTGAGCGATTCTATCAGCGAATAATACTAAGGTCAATACCTAAGTATTTCGGAACTCGAAGCAGCGTCTTCGATGTGCTCGACTTCAGCGCGCGGAAGCTGCTCTGGGCGTTGGGCCGGCCGAGTCTTGCTCAGCGCACGAAGCGGCGCGCCACTTGCTCCAGGCGTTCGTCACCATCACGTTCCGCCGCGGCACGGATCTCCTCGACGTACGCGTGCAGCCGCGGCTCGCCCCAGTAGTAGCCCGTCGCTCGCTCGGCGAGCTGAGTCTCGTTCACCCGCGCCGCCTCGAGCAGCGCGCGAGCGGCGGCGCGGTCGTAGCCGGGATCGTCGCGAGGCGGCAGGTCGTAGTGGCGGCGCGGCATCTCCCCTTCCGCGTCATCTCGAAGAAACGCCATCGACATGCCTCGTCCTCCTCACAGCTGTCCGCTGCCTACGGTGTAGATGCGAAATTTAACGCGTGGGGATCGCCGCCGCCGTGCCGTGCGCCCCTGCGAACGCCGAGGCTGATGGCCGAATTCATGATTGCGAACGCTGATTCCGCGAGGGCACGCTGTGTCTCGCTCGCGACCGACCGACTTGGGGATGCATGCAATATCAATTGAGCGTTGTTTAATGGCGTCCTCTCCGCGCGTACGCGGCATGCCGTTGATTGGAGTCGTGCTCGTAGTCACGAGCGCCTGTGGCCAGCTCGCCGCGCAGGAACCTGCTCCTCGATCTCGAGTCACGCTCGATGCCGGTTTGCTTGCGGGCGGACTCAGTTATGCTCGAGTGACGAGTCCAGACAAGCTCGTTGGCGTGGGTTTGGGACTGGGATACGAGTTCAACTTCAGACTCGTTCACAGCGAACCGTGGGGAACGAAGTCCGCGGAGATTGCGCACATCGACGCGTTCGAGCGGCTCGAACCACCGGGACGCTGGCAGTACGACGTCGGCGTCAGAGCCGCCTTCGACTTCCACGCGGCGCAGGTCGCGTCGGAGGCAGAACCGGGCGGGTTCGCAGGCGGGTACATCGCGCCGATGTGGGGCGGGTCGCACTTCCGGATCGGACCGCGCGTTCAGGCGGGGGCTTATTGGTCGTCGCCTCATCCCGCGTTTGGAATCTCCGTCACGCCGCTCACGGCAAGATTCGTATTCAAGTTCTGATTCAAGTTCTGATTCAAGTTCTGAAAATCGGATGCTGCGCCTGCGACGGAAGCTCGAGACTATTGCGTTAGCCGTATGACGTGGGTTGCGCCAGACGCGCGATCGAGTGATTGTTCGCCTCGCTCGCTCTTGTGAGCTCGCCCGCACTCACCCTGAGCATTGATGGCCATACACATCTCGGTATGACCGACGTGACCTACAGTGATGGATTCGGCGTCGAGGATTTTCTCGCACTGGCTCAACGTGTTTGGCCGCGCCCATACGACTCGGCGGCTGCGGCGCAGGCGTTGACCCGCACCATCAACGTCGGTGCCTGGGATGGCTCGCGGCTCATCGGGAGCGTCCGCGTACTGACGGACGGTTATTTCTTCGCCACCATCCCGGAGATCCTCGTCGACCCAGACTACGAGCGGCGCGGCATTGGCCGCCGTCTGATGGAGCTCGCGCTCGAGCGATCGCCTCGCGGCAAGGTTGGGTTCGGGGCACAACCGCAGAGCGTGGGATTCTTCGAGCGAATTGGCTGTCGGCGGGCGTCGACTGGGTTCGTTGCGGAACGGCCGCTCGGACCGGGCGTCGGGGAGCAGACGTCTGAGGAGGGCTGAAGTTCACGGGCGAGCCAGGGCATTCGACGGCATTCAGCGGCGACTGACGGTCGGGTCCGCGCGGCGGAGCGCCGAGCGAAGCGGAACTGCGGCCGGGCGCTGGATCGTCGCGGCGGCACAGGCGGCGGAGCTGCTTCAGAGCCGTATGCCGCGTACGGAGATTCACCCCGTTACCGCACGAACGTACTCGCCCCCGCATCCATCTGCCGATTCACCGTTCTCTCCCCCACAAACAACTCGACACTAATCGTCGTATCGTCATTCATCCTTACGAGCAACAACCCATACGGCGGAAACCCTTTGTCGAACGGACTGTAAAGCAGATACGGCACCACCCCACTCCCCGCCGTCACCCTCTCTGGCCGTGGCGCAGCTGAGTCGATCGCCCACACGCCCGCCGGCCCAACGGTGCCGCCGATCGACACCCGCACCTGACTCGGATCATAGTAGTCATACGCGAACGAAATCGTCCGCGTCCACCCATACGGCTCCCAGCTGCTGTCGGCCGGCATGTCCGACACAAACCAATCGCCGGCGAGCTTGCCGGAAATACCGAAGTCGAGTTGGCCGTCCTTGTCGCTGGCCGCCGCGGTGCGATACACGTGCGGATAGAGCTGCGCCTGCAACTCGGGCGTGAAGTACTGCCACGGCGATACGTAATACAGCGTTTGCTCGCCGTATCGCGCTCGATTCACAAATCCCGAATGCGTCGCCGTCGTGTCGAACGCACCGAGATCGAGCGTCGTGCCCTTCGTCGTGTTGCCAAGCTTCGTTCCGACTTGTACGATCTGCCCGATCGTCAGCGGCTGCGTGAGAACGACGTGATCGAAATAGAAGTAGAACGCCGGCGTCGCGCGGAACATGACCTTGGTCTCACCTTGCGCGTTGGGCAGAAGTGAAATGACCGCACCGGTCGCGGGCATGAACACGTCGCGCGTATCGCTGCCGAACGGCTGGTTCTTCGAGAGATCGCCGTCGTAGAAATAGACGTGATCCGTCGGCAGCACATGCCCCGGCGGATTCAGGCTGCCGAGCGCGGTGAGCGACATCCCCGGCGCGATCGCGACCGGCATCACGGTGAATTGCGCGACGCCACCCGGCGGCGCGGGAATGTTCGTGAACGGGCAGGGGCAATGATTCCCGCCACTCGAGGACTCGGGGCCATTCATGTCGCTGCCGCACGACAACGAAGACGCGAGCGCCGCGGCGGCGAGGTAGGTTCCTACACGGCGTGCCTGGTGCATGATCCGCTGGGTGGTCGATCCTCGGAAGTATCGGCAGCCCGAGCGTCCTTCACCATGCCGCCAATCACAGTATTCCTTATCCAATAGATGCCATCGGAGCGGAGTAGATTCGACTAATGCCGGCGTCATTCTGGATTCGGCCACTCTTGTGCGTTGCCGCGACGACGCAGCTCGTGGCATGCCTTCCCGGCGAGCCATGTGGCGATGCAATCAGAACCGCGGCCGCCACGGGCGACATCATCGGCAACCCCGGACAGGTGCTCGGGACGGTGAGTCTCAATCTCGCCGAGTCGGAGACCGTGACCGGGTCGACGATGTCGGTGGCCCTGCAAAGCAACTTGACGCCGGACGGAAACGCACTCCGCGGGCACATCGTGAAAGTACGAATACTCGGGAGCGAGGGCCGAGTGTTCTTCGAGCCTCCGGTGGATCAGCTTCCGTCGTCCGTTTCGCCGGGGCCGCTCACTGAGACGATGAACATCAACATCGACGATGCGACCGTTCTTGCGGATCTGCGTGCGCAGTTCGTCGCGGGCCTGCTTCTCGTGGAGCTCACGACCGATGAAACGCCGGTGCGGCAATTCATCGTGTCGACCGAGGTCACCAGCGTTTCGAATACGTTCCAACGGGCGATTTGCTTGTAGTCACCTCTATGAGGATCGCGATGCGACATCTTCGAGTACGCCTCTCCGCCGCCCTGCTCCTCGTCGCCGCTCCGTTCTTCGCGAGCCTCGCCCAACAGTCCGGCGCTCCGATCTTCACGCTCGAGGAAGTCATGATCCCGATGCGCGACGGCGCGCATCTGCAAACGGTGATCGAGCGCCCGGTGAATCAAACCGGCCCGCTGCCCATTCTGCTTCGCCGCACGCCCTACGGAGTGCCGAGCGCGTCACCGACGTCCGTACCGCCGGTGCTCAACGAATTGATGGCGGACGGTTACATCTTCGTCGTGCAGAATCTGCGCGGACGATTCAAGTCCGAGGGCACGTTCCTCCTGTCGTCGGCGGTCGATCTCTCCAACCCGTCGCCCAAGAACGTCAACGAGGCCACGGACGCCTACGACACCATCGATTGGCTCGTGAAACACGTCGCGAACAACAACGGCCGAGTCGGCATCTATGGCGTGTCGTACGATGGGCTCACCGCGGCCACGACGCTGCTCATGCCGCACCCGGCGCTCAAGGCGATCAGCGAACAGGCGTCGCCGGCCGATCAGTGGATGAACGACGACGACCACCGCTACGGCGCGCTGCGCGAAAGCTACTCGTTCGAGTACGCCGTGTACGAGCAGGCGGACAAATTCAAGAATACTCATTTCGACTTCGACGTCTACGACGGGTACGACTGGTATTTGAAGCTCGGCCCGTTGTCGAACATCAACGCGAAATATCTGCACGGGTCGATTCCGGCGTGGAACGCGCTCGTCGCGCATCCCAACTACGACGCGTTCAACAAACGCGAGGCGTGGTACACGCAGATCACGGGCGCGACGGTGCCCAACCTGAACGTCGCCGGCTTCTGGGATCAGGAAGATCCGTGGGGGCCGTGGCAGATCTTTCATCAAGCGGAGAAGAACGATCCCCAGCACACGAACCTGATGGTCGCCGGCCCGTGGTATCACGGCTCCTGGCACACGCCCGTCAACGACAGCATCGGCCTCATCCCACTCGGCGGACATGCCACGGCGCGCGAGTTCCGCGAGAACATCGAGGCGCCGTTCTTCCGCTACTATCTCCACGGCAAGGGCACGAAGCCCGCGTGGCAGGCGATGATGTTCGAGACAGGATCGAACACATGGAAGACGTACGACACGTGGCCGGTGAAGGGCGCGACGCCGACGAGTCTCTATCTCCATTCCGATGGAACGCTGTCCTTTGAGAAGCCGGCGGCGTCAGCAAAGCCGTTTCGAGAGTATGTCTCCGATCCGGCGAATCCAGTTCCCTATCGCCAACGGCCGATCTCGCCGACATATCCCGCGGGCGACTCGCGCCGATGGGAGGTGGCCGATCAGCGGTTCGTCGACGGACGGCCGGATGTGCTCACCTACACCAGCGCGCCACTCGACCACGATGTCACCGTCACCGGCGCGCTCTCGGCGACGCTGTTCGCATCGACGTCGGGCACGGACGCGGACTTCATCGTCAAGCTGATCGACGTCTATCCCGAGAACGCTCAGCCGAACGCGTGGAACCCGGACGCTGGGCCGGAACCGAGTGAATATGCGAGATCTCTCAATGGGTACGAGCTGCCGATCGCGATGGAGGTGCGGCGCGGACGATTCAATCAGAGCTTCGAGACGCCGCATGCGCTCGTGCCGAACAAGCCCAGCGAGTGGACGATCCCGCTGCGCGAGCATGATCATGTCTTTCTGAAGGGGCACCGGATCATGGTGCAGGTGCAGTCGACGTGGTTCCCGGTGATCGACCGCAACCCGCAGAAGTTCGTGCCGAGTATTTACGAGGCGAAGGCGAGCGACTACGTGAAGGCGACGCAGCGCGTGTATGCGACGCCGGCGATGGCGTCGCACATCACACTGCCGGTGGTACGGTAGCGAGAGCGGACGGTGATGCTCAACGTTCGCGTTGCGACACCCAGCGACGCACCGGCGATCGCGGAGCTCAGCGCCGAGTTCGTGAGGTATCTCGCTCGACTCGGCGATCCCGCGCCTGGCGGAATAACCGCGGACGAGGTTCTGCGCGAGGGCTTCGGCGACCACGCGGCATTCGGCGGATTCGTCGCCGAGTTCGCGGGCCGCATCGTCGGCTATCTCTTGCATCATCCCGGCTACGATGTCGATCGCGGCGGTCGCGTTTGGTATGTCTTCGACCTGTTCGTGACCGCGACAGCGCGTCGAGCCGGCGTTGGCAGAGCGCTGATGATTCGTGCGCGCCACGCCTGTCAGGACGCGGGCGGACGCGCGTTGATCTGGACGGTCTACCCGCCGAACCTCGACGCTTTACACTTCTATCAACGCCTTGGCGCGACCGTCAGCGAGGATCGCATATTGACCTGGCTCACCGCGGCGGCGACCGACGGAGTCTAGCGCATGCCTCACGTTCGCATTCGACGTTACGACCAGCACGATTGGCCGGAGTGGCTGCGGATGAACCTCGCGCTTTTTCCACAACATTCGGCAGATGAGCTCACACAGGGCATGCGGGAGCTGTCCGCCAACCCTGACGCCGCGGTGTTCGTCGCGCCACGCGACGACGGTGGGATGGCCGGGTTCGTCGAGGTCGGCACTCGACCATATGCCGATGGCTGCGATACGACGCCGGTGGGATACATCGAGGCGCTGTTCGTAGATCCCGATATGCGCCGCCAAGGATGCGCGCTCGCGCTGCTCGACGCCGCCGAAGCATGGGCACGCGAACACGGCTATCGCGAGGTGGCCTCGGACGCACGTTTGGACAACGTGGTGAGTCACGCGACACATCGACGCGCCGGGTACGACGAAGTCGATCGCGTCGTGCAGTTTCGCAAGCGGCTGAACGAGTAGCACACCCGCGCCTTGACGCCCTCGTATTCACGCGCGAGTCTATCGCATGCCACAAGCCACCTGCCCGCGCTGCCACTCCTACATCGACGTCGAAAACGTCGCGTCGCACGATCTCAGCGACTGCCAGTATTGCCGCGGCGAGATCTTCCTCTACAAGTGCACGTCGTGCATGAAGGTGACCGCGCTCATGCCGGGGCAGATTCCACGCGCGTGCCCACGCTGTTCGACGCTCATCCGGCCCGACGCGCGGCGGGCCGGGCTCACCGCGCACGTGCCACCCGCGGCCGCCCTCACGGTAGACCTGCACAACGACATGCCGAGTGCGACGGCCTCGACCCAGTCGGTGCTCCTCAACCGGCTCGTCTTTCGAGGTGACGGCACCGGCTTCCTGAGTCTCAGACCGCCCGGCTTCACCGCGAAGGCGGACGCTCGGTTCGCGGGCCCGGTGATCATCCGAGACAAGTGGAAGGAAAAGGGCGTGACGACACACATGCAGACCAAGGTGGTGCTTGCGTGGTCGAAGTCGATCTACAAGGCGCTCGAGTACGCGATGGGATGCATCAAGGGCGGACTGGCGCAGGACTCCGACGCACGCGCCTCAGCGGCGGCCGCCGTCTCGGCTCCGGCATCCGGTCCCAAGCCCGGCTGGTTGTACGTGGCATGGGTCGAGTATGGGATCGACGTACTCGCTGCGGTGCGTGAATGGGAACGGATTGAGCGTTGGCCGGCCATTCGGCCGGGAACGCAGGAGGAAATTCTCTCGCCCACATTGCCGCTCGAACGAATCGTCGGGTGCTGGGCGATTCAGAAGGGCGCATCCTTTGGGGATATCCGAATCACGCAGCACGTTCCGATTCCGGATCGGGGCTTGCCGATCCCGGTGCTTGCCGCCTATCGCCGACTCGCCGAGGAGTTTCACGTGGGGCGCGAGCTCAACGTCTATACATATTTGGCGGCGGACTCGTAGGGTCGCTCGGCCCGCGGTCCGCCATTCCAAATACGACCTCGGCCTTGTCTATTAGCAAACGTTGAATCGACCAAGGACCTTACCGGCGAGCTACGGCCTCCCGACAACGCCCGCTTTCGAGAGGTCCGAGCCGACCGCGCGCAACACGAAGGGACAGGGCCCGATGCCGTTAAAGACGTGTGGGTCCGCCGCGGTAATCGTCCCAACGAGCCGAGTGCTGTCCGCCAGAAAGGCGTGATACACGAATTGAATGGTATCCGACAACGTCATCGTGCCGGCGATGTCGGCATCCACGACAGCTCGCGATTCGGGACGAACAGCAGTGAGCTTGACGGTGCCCGCGGTGAGCGTGCTGTTGCCGCAATGCATTGCGGGCGTGGCCGAGTACGTACCAGTGCCATGCACCGAATCGCGCTTCGACCACGCGAGCGTCAGGTTCATTCCCAGCCCGTTGAACGCGGAGTTCGTCGACCAGTTTCCGCTTGGCGGCAGCCGCAGAGGCTCGGGCACCACCTTTCGGAAGTGAATCAATCTCGTCGTCCCCTTCCGGTCGTGCATCGTGCCGACGAGATCGGTCGGCGACTCGAGCGTTGCGTTGATGTCTCCTTCGTCATTGATGAGGAGATCTTGCGCGATATCCGGGAAGAGCAGGGCCGAATACAACACATGGAGCTGTAAGACGTTTCCGCTCACGGTCCCGGAGACGCCGACCTCGCCCCAGAAGAAAGGTCCGTGATCCCAGGTCCCGCCGCCGCTCACGGTGTCATTGGTGACGCTGAGCTTCCAGTTTTCCGTCGAGTCCGCGCTCGCCGCGACCCACGTGCCGGCAAGACGCGCGGGATCTGGAGCCAGCGAGCGGATCTCCGAACATCCGGCCGTCACGATCGCGAGCACCAGCATTCCCCCGGCTACGACATTCAAACGACGCACGTGCATGCACTTTCTCCTATGAGGTGGATACCTGCTAAACGCCCAATCGTCACGGAGCGTCACTCCGCGGTCGAGGCCTTCGCGGTCGAGGCCGCCGCTTACAACGTTGCGCGAATCCATCGCGCAAACCGGCTGATGAGCGACGACTGGCGCGGCAGCAGCCGCTCCAGCTCCGCCGGCTGATCCACCCACGTCGTGCGCGCCATCATATAGAAGAGATCCGCCAGCCCGGCCGACGCCTGCGGGCCCGACACGATCAACATCGCCTCGCCATCCGAAACCAGCCCGCGATCGTCCATGTTGTGCGAACCCTCGGCGAAGTAGAAGCTCACGCGCTTGCGCTCCGCCTCCGGAATGCTCGCCTCGTAGCTCTTCATCATCTGATCGGCGCGGCGCGTTGCCGCGGTGTCGACGGCGGGATGTGTATCTCCTAATTGCTGGGCGAACGTTTCGCTCTGGCTCGACTGCGTGCGCATCGCTTCGGCGAGCATGTCGTCCCACCCAGGCTGGCGCAGCAGCGCCGCGATCGCGTCCGGCCGGGCAATGAGCTGCGTCTTGCGATGCGGCTGCGGCGGTTGCGGTTTCGCCGTGGTGGCGAGCTTCGTCGCGTCCGGGCGGCCGGCGTTCGCGATCTCGTGCTCGACGCGATCGAGGACCATGAGAGTTTTGTCATCGAAAGGAATCACCTGGCGAATCCACGGGTATTTCGCCAGACCCGCGCGGACCTCGCGCAGCCGGCCCGCTGCGTCGTCCTCTTGTGCCTGCGCCGCGAAGAGACCGATGTGCAGCTCACCACCGCTCTCGCGCATCGCCGGTGTGAGACTGTCGCGCAGCGCGAGCATGTGAATCAAGACGTCGTGGGCGCGCGCCATCGCCGGTGCGTCGGGAATCGGCGCGTTGCCGAGTGCCGGCGCGATGATCTCGACGCGCGCGCCACGAGCCGCGGCTCCGGCGAGCATTCCCGCCCATGTCTCGCTGAACCAAAGTTGGTCGGGTACGACGATCACCGCGCCCGGCTGCGCGAGGTTGTACAACATCGCGCGCGCGATCGACGATCGCTTGTCGCCGAATCCCACTTCGTTGTGCACCTGCAACGCGCGCCCGATGAACTCGCCGAGGTTGGCCTTCTCTTCCTGAGCGCGTTTGCTGGCGACGGAGCGCAGTGGCGCCGGAATCTCGCTCTCCGAGAATCCGTTCACGCGCAACGCCTGCCGAAGACCGGCGCGCGCGTCCAACGTCGCCGGACCACGAATACGAAATCCGCGATCCTCCCACGATGCACTGGAGTACACGTCGCCGATGCCGATCCCCATCACCAGCACCGCACCGCGATTCGGATCGGCTTCGTTCACGTCGTAGATCACGAGCTTGCGGTGATCGCGCATGACGTTGTCGGGCGTGAACGAGACACCCGGGATGATGTGGCCGCTGCGGAACGAGAAATCCGACTGATTGGCGACGTTCACGTGCACCGAGACGATGTTGCGCAGCCAACGCCCGGCATCGCCCGACGCGCGCGCATCCTGCTGCAATCGGCGCGACGCCGCGATGGCCGCGCGCAGCTCGTCCTGTCGCTCGCGCAGATGCCGCTCGCGTGTGCCGTCGTCGCCCTTCAGGTGCATCGACGCGTTGAGCGGATCCTGAAGAATCGTGAGCCAGAGACGCCCGTCGGACGTTTCGTAGAAGTATTGGTCGTGCAGAATCATGTACATCGGCATCACGCCGGTGCTGTCGTAGCGACGCACCGCCGCGGTGAGCGCCGGAAAATACGCATCCGCCACGATCGTATAGCCGACGTTGTCGATGGCGCGGGTGTACCACTCGCGTCCCATGAACTCGTGCGTCCACAGCACGTGATACTGCCGCGCCGCGAGGATGGAACGCGCCACCTCGAGGGTAAGATCGGTGCTGCGCATGTACGTCAGCGCATTGCCATCGGTGAATGGATGCCCGACCACGCGGCCGATCAGCGAATCGACCTCGAGCTGGTCGTCGTACTGATCGAACGTGAGCGCCAGGTCCATCGGCAGCCAGACGAGGCGCGAATCGCGAGTGTGCGCGACGATCGCGCGCATCGGCGACGTCACCGCGTCGAGCCACGCGGCAAACGCCGACTCGGCGAGCGATCGTTTGTCGGTCGCGATGCCGGATGAATCGCTCAGCCAACGCTCGAAGTCCGCGATCGCGCCGCCCGCAAGTCGCGAGATGTCGACGTGCTTCGCTCGCCCAAACACCGAGTCGACGGGAATGATGATGCGATCGAGCACCGCGTCGCGCGCACGCCGCGCCGCGATCGCACGCTGGGTGCCGTCGAGCGCACGGCCGAACAACTCCTCGAGCGCCGTACGCGAGCGGTCCATTGCACCGCGATAGCTGCTCGCGCGCGCCGTGTGAATCGCATCGTTCGTGTAGAGATTCGAATAGGCCGCGATCGTCGCCGACGCAGACTCGATGTCGCGCGCGAGGTGTTGCATGGCCGCGTCGCGTGCCGCAGTCATCGGCGCTCGCGCTTGCGGAGGATCTGGAATCGTGACGGTCGTCGCGCGCGGACGCGTGCGTCCGGCCAACGGTTGGAAAGTGGGAGCGGTAATGCCAATGCGCAGAGTCTGTTCGCGCGCTGGAATCCAGTCCACGCGCACCATGGAGCCGTGGCCGAGCAGGCCGCCGCGGCGAATGGCGCTCTGCCAGCTCACGATGGTGTTGACGCGCCCGTGCCGAATGTCCCAGTCGGCGCCGATGCTCGTCGCGAGCAGTCGCGAGGTCGCCATCGCACGAATGCCGTCGTCCTCGATGCCGCCGATGCTGCCGTAGCCTTCGACGGTTCCGCCGATGACACCAAGCAACGGGTTGAACGCAGTGATCGGTGGTTTGTTGAAGGAGTGAAACGCGCCATAGCTGAACGTCGCGCCATAGCGGCCACCCTGCGCGTACGCCGTTCCTTGTGCCGAGAACTGCTGGCGCCAGATCGGCGGCTGTCCGATTGAAAACACTGCCGCCGAGTCAGCTTGCTGGCTTCGCAATGCGCTGGCGTCGAGTACAGCGAGCGCGATGACGACGGCGCCCGCCTTGAATGAGCGGATCATTGCCCGCCACGAAGGCAATCTTTATGCGCCGCCATCAGCGTTTCTGCGATGCTTGCCCGCCTCATCGCTTCGCCATGGCCTGCGGCCAGGCGTGCAGGGCGCCTCTCGTCCGCGGACAGGACCGAGTCCACCTGAGCAGTCGCGAGCCGTTCGGAAACTGATCGCCGAACCTCCTTTGCCCGACGCCAGCGGACCACGGGCATGATCAAGGAGGCTTCTCATGTCCGTTCGCCGCCTGCCCGTGCGGCCTGACCTGGAACAGCTGCAGCGTCAGGCCAAGGAACTGCTCCGCGCCATCCATGCGGGCGATGCAGACGCCATCGCCGAATTGCGCGAGCACCATCCTGACCGCACGGTGTGGACGCGAACACGATGGAGCATTTGCTCGGCACCGATAGCCGGAATCCGGCGGCCAGGCATCGCATTCTCGAGATGTACGTCGAGCACGGCTTCGTGCCGCCCGATACGCCGGCGATGGCGCTGCATCGTGGGCGCATCGCCCTGCTCGAGGCGCATCTCGCGCGTGAGCCGTACACCGCGCAAGGGACGCCGGTACACGGAACGACGCTTCTTCACATCGCCGCGTACTTCGACGAGCTGGAGATCGGCGAATGGTTGCTCGATCGGGGCATGAATCCGGACGCGAGCAGTATCACGCGCGAATCTTCGTGAGCGCCGAGTCGCTGCGGTCGATCGAGGCGAGCGGCGGCCGTCGATGATAGCAGTTATTTAATGATGAAATCATGAACCATCCCGTGGGCGGCGTGCGGTTTGCCGTCCTTCGCGTCCGGAACGAAGCACAGCATCACGTAGTGGCCCGGCGTGAGATCGAGCGTGAGCTCGTTCTCATGACCGCGCGCCATCGGACTGACCCCGCCGAGGAAATGCGCCGGTGGCGGCCCCGCCATCTTCTCCGCCCACGCGGCGAGATCCCCTGGCGTCTTGCCCGGCAGCAGCCGCGCGAGCTCGAGCTCGTGTGACTGCGCCGCCGTGTTGCGTACGATCACTCGATGGACGCCGCGCGTGAGCGGTCCGCTCATCTCGAAGGCGTAATCGGTCAGCGTGATCGTCGCGCCTCGCGACACGTGCGGCATGGACGCCGGCTGTACCGACGGGGCGACGATGAGATCCTTGTACATCCCCTTCATGACGTGCGGAACGCCGTCGGGGCCGGGGATGATGCACAGCACGGCGTAGTGCCCGGCGGTGAGGGGCACGGTCGTGGCGAGCGAGGTCGTTCCCGGATCGGCGCCGTTCGCGCCGCCGACGTCCGTCGCCCACGCCGGCGGTGGACCGCCGGCCTTGAACGCCGCCACGAGATCGGCCGCGGTCTTTCCCGCCGCGAGTCGCGCGAGATAGAGGTGGTGCAGCTCCTTGCCGCGATTCACCACGCGAAACGTCGTCGCGCCAGCGGGCAGCGTATCTGGCATGGCGAACTTGTAGTCCGTCGCGACGACGGTGACGTCGCGCGGCGGCGATCCGCCCGCGACGGCGAGCGCGAAAAGCAGACTCAGCATCGTTCGACTGTCCTCCGTGACCGTGCGCCGAGCGCACGGCGGCATCCCTTGTGTTTTGTCCGGACTTTCGCCCAGGTTGTGTACGTCAGTTTGAATGAGCGCACGGGTCGCCCGCTGTCCCCAAAAATCGGGACGTGACGTTGGCGGCTCGGCAGGAGAAGTCATTCGTATGGAATCGATTCTTCGCAACATTCAACGCGCGTGCACGGCGGGACTCGACTCGGTGACCCTGCGCCGGGAGCTCGTGCAGCGCATTGCCTCCGACGTCCCGGTCGACGCCTACGCGTTCAGCATCTGCGATCCCGACACGGGCTTGATGGCGCACACCGTCGCCCAGGGCATTCCGCCGACGCTCGGCCGCGCGTATGTGGAGCGCCTCTATCCGACCGAGTGCGCCACCATCGCGGTGACGATGTCGCGTCGCGGCGCCGCGGTCTTCTCGATGCTCGACAAGTCGCCCGCCGCGCGACGAACGTTCGGCAATCACGGCATCGAGTCGCACATTCACTCGACGTTCGTGCTCGACGGACGGCTCTGGGGCACGTGGTGCATGATGCGCGAACACAAATCACCGCACGACGCGCGTTCGATGGCGCTCCTGCGGCGCGCCGGTCCGTGGATCGCACGCGGGCTCAAGTCCGCGTCGCTCGTCGATCAAGCGCTCGTTGCACAGGAACGCAAGGACATAGCGGAATCCGGATCGACGAGTCCCGGCGTCGTCGTGCTCGACGGCCGCAACCGCCCGCTCGTTCGTACCGCGCTCGCGAAGCGATGGTTGGCCGACCTCGCGGATTCCGGCGTCGGCGATGCCGATGATGTACCGCTCTCGGTGTTGGGCATCGCCACGCGTCTGCGCCGAACCCCGAGTGATCTGCCGCAGGAAGTGGTGCTTCGCCTGCGCGGCGCGTCGGGACAATGGTATGTGCTCCGCGGATCGCTCGCCGAGTCGGATGCGTCGGCCGCGTCGGCGGTCGTCGTCGTCGTGCGGCCGGCGGTGCGGCGCGAAATCGCGCCCATGCTCACGCATCTCTACGCGTTGTCCGAGCGGGAGCGCGAAGTCGTCGCCGCCGTCGCGCGCGGCGAGCCGACCAAGTGCATTGCCGCCGCACTCGGCGTCTCGCCGCATACGATCGAAGAGCATCTCGAGCGCGCGTGCCGAAAGATCGGCGTTCGCGGACGGAAGGCGCTCGTCGCCAAGCTGTTCGTCGACGGATACGCGCCGACGGTGACGGCGCCGTCGCCCGCGAAGACGCCGGCGGCAATCGCGCGAACCATCAGTGCATCACGAGAGAATCGAGCGACACCGTAATCGTGTGCGCAGTGGCGTCGTGACGTACGCTGTAGCTCGTCGGATATGATCCGCCGGTTTGAAACGCGGCCGGCTGTTTCACCGCGCCGCTGAAATCGGCGCCACTCTCGAGGAACGCGAGCGTCACCATCGGCTCGGTGAAGATCATCTGACCCTGATGGAACCCGTAGATGAACGTGTGATCGAACGGATGGCCGTGGAACTCCGCGGCGAGCGTATCGCCCCAGTGCACGCCCATCATCGGCACCGACTCCACTTCGGACTGGTAATCGCGCGGCACGAACTGCGCGGCGACGGCTGTCGTGTCCGGTCCGCCGGCAATCGCCATCTGCGCGCTGGTCGGGATCATATAAAAGTGAAAGTCGAAGTGGGGCACGGTGTATACATGCGGCGGCGGATGGCCCTGCGGATTCCAGTCGAGCGCCAGGTGATCCCATGGTCCGGCGCTGACGCCCGCGGGAAGACTCAATTGCCATTCGGTCATCGGCGTCGTCGCCGGCAGGCCGGTGAGCGCGTTGTCGCTGAGCTGCACGCCGATCGACCTGATTTGGCCATCCTGCTCGATGACCACGGCGTGCGCCGTTCCGTTGCCGACGGTCACGCTTGGGCCGTCGAGCTCCGTGGGTGCCGGTGGCGTGACGTTGTCGTCGCTGCACGAGGCGACGCCGGCGACCAAGGCGGCGCCGGCGAGTGTCACGAGTGTGGTGAGTACTGCTCGCATCCTGCTTCTCCTCTCGAGGCTTGTCATACGTCAATGCTCGAAGGATTCGAGATGCGGCGCTGTCCCGTTTTTTGGGGACGGCATGGCGCACGGTACGCAACGTGCGCCAGTCGAGTGATTTCAATACCAGTTTCTACCTGGAGCGTCCATGCGTACTCGTCTGTCGTCAGGCCTTGTGACGGTGTGTCTTCTGTCGCTGAGCTCGACCCATGCGTTCGGGCAAACGACGTCAGAAGCGCGGAAGTCCTACGACGCCGCGATTCAAGAGGCGAAGCGCAGTTTTCTGAAGTGCGATGTGGATGCGATGGCCGGCGTGACGGACGACTACACCGGCGTCAATCCGGCTGGACGCGTCACGAAAGGACGAGCCGCCGAGTTGCAGGGAGACCGTGAGCTCTGCGCAGCGAACACGATTACAGCGTGGGACGCGACGACCACCGATTTTCACAGTAGTGGTTCGCTTGCGTGGGCGGCGGGCACACTGAAGATGACATTGAAGTCGAAAGCGACGGGCAAGGTGGAAACCCAGGAAGGGCGTTACCTGGCGACCTACGTGCGGCAGCCCAACAACAAATGGCTGCAGCAGTACTTCATGATGGCACCGATGGCGCCGGAGAAGAAATAGTCGGCTCATCGCGCGCGCTGGGAGTGCCGCTGTATCGATTCGAGCAAATGGCGTCTCGCTTCGATGCGCTCTCGCGCCCTCACTCGTAAGGATTCTGGGAGTGCACGAACCTTAACGCCAAACCGAGGAACGATCGAACCAGGCTCCGCGTTCGTGTCCACGTCGCACGCACATACATGCAGGGACACGCACACACTTCTCGCGCGGAGCGATTCAAATGGGTCGACGTTCAGCTACACTCCTTTCCCTGTTCGCAGCTACTGCAATTGCGACGATGGCGGCGTGCGGCGACCATAATGATCCCGTCAGCAGCAATCGCACGGCGGCGGGACTGCATGCGTCGGCGTCGGGCGGCACCTCGGGGTCGAGCGGGCCAGCCGCCGATCTCCAGATCAGCGGGTCGGCGAGCACCGGATCGCCATTCACCGATTCACTGTTCGTCTACACGTTCCAGATCAAGAACGTCGGGCCGGACAGCGCGCCGGACGCAACGTTCGTCGACACGTTGCCGCCGTCGCTGACCTTCGCGAGCGTCACGCTCGTCAACACCGGTGGCGTCGTCTTGTCGCAACCGGGGGCGATAATCGGCCCCATATCCATCACGCCGTTCTGCACGCAGACGCTGACCCCGACGAACGTCGTCGCGCTATGCGACGTCGGCTTCCTGAAGAAGAGTGGGAGCGTCACGATCCAGGTGAGCGTCGTCGCGCCCGATAGTCCAGGGCCCATCTCGAACACCGCGCACGCCGTCTCGAGCTTCCCCGATCCGTCACCGGCGAACAACTCGGTCACTATCAACGTGCAGGCGCAGGCGGCAAAGCCGGCCAAGGTCAATCCCACGCCGACGCCGCCTCCTCCGACGCCCGTCCCGACGGTGGCGTTCTCCACGCTGCCGGCCGAACAGTTCGGCGGTTACGTCTTCGCGGGTGGCCCGAGCGGCGTCGGCTTCGAGTTTACGCCGACCGTCTCCGGTCCCATGGTGAACCTGATCACCGCGACGGAAGCGTCGGGCGGCGGAAAGTCCGAATTCTGGATCTATAATGATAATCCACTCAATCCAGACAATCCGGGCACTCTGTACTTCGGCCCGATGTTCGGCGTGATTCAGTCGACCTTTGCGCTCGACATCATTTCTTTCCCGAAGGGTGGGCCGCCGCTCGTCGCCGGCCAGAAGTATTGGCTGTTCGGGTTCGGCGTGACCGGTGAGCTCAGCGGATTGTGGCATCTCTCGTCGAATGTCCTGGCCACCACGCCCTGCGCGAGCGGCCCGTTCCCAGGCATCGGCGTGGAACCCGGCGCAGCATGCCGCTACCCGGCATTCCAAATCAGCGTGCTTCACTAATGCGGTAGCCGGCGCGTCGGTCGAGCGCGACGACACGCACATCGACGGTGAAACACCGAAACGGAGACAGCCGGTTGTCTCCGTTTTGGTGTTTTACGATGCTGGAGACAGGCCGCAACGCGTCCGGTCGCGCCGACGGCGCCGCTGCTTGACGGTCTGTGGTCGAGGGATAAAATATTATCTCATGGAGATAAAAATTTATCACTGGCGACAGGCTTCGTGTTCTATCTGGAGGCGGCTGACCTCGTGCAATTCATCGGCGCGACGTTCGGGCGCGACACGCTAAGAGGCGAGTGGTCGCACGGCGGGTTGGCCAATGTACGCGAGACGCTGGGAATCGACCGTGCAACGCTGGAGCACAATTGGCGCGCCGCTGTCGCATCGCGAACGGCCCCGGCGTGGCCCGGGTGGCCGGCGTGGCGCGCGCAACTCAACAAATACGGTTGCTCGTGAAGGTCTGTATCATGAATGTTGATGCGGACCACACGCTAACGGAGATCTGACATGGCCACCCCACCAAAGAACACGATTTGTCTCTGGTACGACCGCGAGGCCGAAGAGGCGGCGCGCTTCTACGCCAGCACCTTCCCCGATTCGAGCGTGCGGGCCGTTCATCGCGCGCCGGGCGACTATCCGTCAGGCAAGAAAGGCGATGTGCTGACCGTGGAGTTCACGGTGATCGGCATTCCGTGTCTCGGACTGAACGGCGGACCGACGTTCAAACACAACGAATCCTTCTCGTTCCAGGTCGCCACGGTCGATCAGGCCGAAACGGACCGGTACTGGAACGCCATCGTCGACAACGGCGGCCAGGAGAGCCAGTGCGGTTGGTGTAAGGACAAATGGGGATTGTCGTGGCAGATCACGCCGATCGCGTTGACGCAGGCGATTACGGATCCCGACCCCGCCGCCGCCAAACGCGCCTTCGATGCAATGATGGAAATGCAGAAGATCGACATCGCGACCATCGAGGCCGCACGCCGCGGGCATTGAGCGTCGGCAGCGACGCCGAACGCGCGGCGATCGATCGCCCGACGGTCTACGCGATCGGAGCGATCTCGTATTTCGCCGCCGTATTGATTCATGAAGGCCTCGGTCACGCCGGCACCACCATGTTGCTCGGGGGCCGTGTCGTTCAAATCACGAGCGCCGCGTGCACGTGTGATGTATCGGCGCTCACGCCGTGGGCGGCGCGCACGGTGTATGCGGGCGGATGCATCGCGAACGTGCTCACCGGTATGTTGGTCCTTACGCTCGAACGGCTCGTGCCTACGACGCGTTCAACGTTGCGCTATGCCTGCTGGCTGTTCGGTCATGTGAGTCTTCTCATTGCGACCGGCTATCTCATGGTGTTTCCCTTTCTGCCGGCGGGCGATTGGCATGACTTCGTTGCAGGGTTGCCGAACGTCCTCGCGTGGCAGTTGGGCTTGACGTTGATTGGCATCGTTGGCTACGTCGCGACAATGCAGCATGCGCAACACGGATTGGACGTATTCGGCGGCAGCGATCCGCGCGAACGAGCGGTGCGTGCACGTGTCCTGACGCTCGGACCGTACCTTGTTGGTGGCATTCTCGAGACACTCAGCGCCGTCGTCGGCGGCGGCGGAATTCTGGCGTTGATCTCCGCGGCACCGGCGACGTTCGGCGGTACGATTGGACTGCCCATCGTGGGACGTCGCATGAGTAGCGCGCGCGGCACGTCGGCGGCCCATGGGATGACGTTGTCGAGGTCGCGCGGTGTCCTGGTGTTCGGGTGGGTTGCGGCGATCGTTCAGCTCTTCTGGCTTGGTCCGGGGCTGCTGCGGAATCATTGAAACGATACGCGATGGAGCTATGACCGTCGATTTCAGCGCGCAGTGCACGTGGCCCAATCTCGCCGAACCGTTTGCGTCGGCACTACGCGATGCGGTCGAGTTCATCTTCAAGGAATTCGAGCCCGCCGGCATCATCGCGACCGGAACGATCGTTCGCGGCGCCGCGCACGCGAACAGCGATTTGGACCTCTATGTGATTCGCCTTGGATCGCATCGTCGTCGCGTGCAACGTTTCTTCCGCGGTGTGCCGGCCGAGATCTTCGTGAATCCCCCGTCCGCGGTACGCAGCTATTTTCGCGACGAGGATCGCGACGGACGGCGGCTCACCGCGCACATGTTGGCGACGGGCGTCGTCGTCTTTCAGCGTGACGCAGTCGTCGACGAACTGCGCTCGGAAGCCCGAGAGTGGCTGGCGAAGCAGACGGCGACGTCGGACTTCGAGCGGCTCGCCACGCGATACTCCATTGCGTCGCGGCTCGAAGACGCGATCGACGTGCTCGCGACGGACGAAGTCACCGCGACCATGCTGCTGGCCGACTCGGTCACGGCTATGCTCGAGTATGCGTGCAAGACCGGCACCGGCGCGATTCCCCGGCGGAAAGATTTGCTTCGGACGCTCGCCGAGCGGCATCCCGATCTCGCGCGACTCGCGGATGCATTCTTTCGCACGGCACCGACCCGCGAGCGCGCCGACCTCGCATTAGCACTCGCTGATGCCACGATCGGTGCGCGTGGCTTCTTCGAGTGGGATTCCGGCGAGGGTACGGCCCCGGAATGAGCCTACCTCGCGCGAATGAGTGACGACATACTCGGGGCCGCGATTGACGCCGCGGCGCGCGCGTTGGCGGCGGCAACGTCCGTCGTCGTGTTCACGGGCGCCGGCGTGTCTGCCGAGTCGGGTATTCCGACTTTTCGTTCCGGCGCGAATGCGTTGTGGTCCAACGCCGACATCGCGCAGTTCGCGAATCCCACCGGGTATCGGCGTCGTCCGCACGACGCGTGGAGCTGGTACGCGAAGCGTGCACAGGTCGCGCGCGAAGCGCAGCCGAACGCCGCGCATCACGCGATCGCCGAGATCGAGCGGCGCGTGTCGTCGTTCGTGTTGGTGACTCAGAATGTCGACGGCTTGCATCGCCGCGCGGGAAGCGCGAACGTGATCGAACTGCATGGAACATTGCGTCGTGCGCGTTGCTTCGCGTGCTCACGCTACTCGGAGTGGCCCGAACCCCCGGGTGAGCCGACGTGCGGCGATTGCGGTGGATTGCTGCGTCCGGATGTTGTGATGTTCGAGGAGATGCTGCCGGAAGGCGCGATGGAGGCGGCGATCGACGCCGCGCGCGCGTGTGATGTGTTGTTCTCGGTCGGGACGTCGGCGCTCGTGTGGCCCGCGGCGGAGATTCCGCGGGCGGCGGTGAACGCGGGAAAGACGGTGGTCGTCGTGAATCCCGATCTGGAAGGGCACCCGTGGGGACGCACGACGATCTCGGTCAGGGGTGCGGCCGGAGCGGTGTTGCCGCGGGTGGTGGAGCGAGCGTGGAACCGAGAACAACGGTGACCGGAGGAATGGGAGCAATGCGGTTTATCGGTTGCCATGTGGCGAAAACCATGGATCGCACGCGACCGTCGAGACGCGTTCACACATGAGCCGACCGCCCCGCGCACTGCTGCTCGACTATGGCGGCACGCTCGTCGAGGAAGTCGCGTTCGATACGCGCGCCGGCATCGACATCCTCCTGGCCGCCGCGGAGAACTCCCCAAGCGAGGGCGTCGTCGCCGGTGCACGTGCCGCCGGCATGCATGCGATTCACTATGTGGATTCTCGAACAGCGGGTGCCGACGTATCTTCGCTCTCTTGCACGTGGCCCGACATTGTGACATTGGTGCGTCGCGCTCTCTGACATGACCGAATCCCGCCTCCTGCTTCAGCATTTTCTCGCCGCGCTGGCGTATCGCACGCAAAAGGCGCTGCGCGACGCGCCCGACGACTTCGCCGACTTCCGCGCGGCGCCCACAGCGCGCACGCCATACGAGCTCCTGTGGCACATGTCCGGCCTGATCGGCTACGCACGCACCATGTTTCACGGCGGGGAGTTCGAGCCGCCCCGTCTGACAAGCCTCACGGCGGAGATCGAGCGCTTCCACCAATTGCTCGGCGAGCTCCGAGACGATTTTGGCAACGCGGCATTGTCCGCGCACATTCGCGACGAGCAGTTTCTCCAGGGGCCGTTGGCCGATGCGATGACGCACGTGGGTCAGATCGCGATGCTTCGGCGCATTCATGGCGCGCCCATACCCTCGGGGAATTTCATCTTCGCGACGATCGATGCGAAGAATCTCAGTCCCGCGCAATCACTGCCCAACGCCCCGGATCCTGATTGGCGCGCCGACGAGATGCCGCATGCCCCCGGTCCGCGGCGTCGGCACCGCGATGGCAATGTCTAGCGAGCGTCGCTCGAAATCATCCGCCGCGTCGGTCGAACGAGCGCTCGATGGCGGCGATCGGCGCTCCGTGGGACAGGTGGCTCAACTGGTGAGACGTGTGCGCCGAAATCCGGCGATGCTCGGCGACGTCGTTGCTGCGCTCGCCTCGCCGCGGCCGCTTGTCGCCATGCGCGCCGCCGATGCGCTGGAGAAGATTTCGCGCGACGATCCGAATTGTCTCGCGCCGTTTCGCCGGCGATTGATCGACGTCTGCGTGCGAACGGGCGATCCAGTCGTGCGGTGGAATCTGATTCAATGTCTTCCGCGTTTGCGGCATCGTCGGCCGGCGCTGCTTCGGCTGACCCGCCAGCTCGAGGTGTGGCTCATGACCGACCCGAGCGCCATCGTGCGTGCCACTGCGCTCGACGCGTGCGTCGCTCTCGCGGAGCGCGACGCGGAGCTCCGACCATTTGGCGAGCGTCTCGTCGCGGAGGCGCTCGCCGCGCCAAGTGCGTCGCTTCGCGCGCGGGCGCGCCGACTGTCGGCAGCACGCTCGGCTCCGAATGCGCGATGATCGTATGCTCATGGATCTGCACATCGAGGCGCTGTACACGCTCGATGGCGCCGGTCAGCTCGTGCGGGTCCGCGTGCACGACGGCTTGCCGGCTCCACGCGTGTTCGTCGGCCGTACCGCGAATGCCGTCGCGTATCGCTTCCGCGCCGACGTAGCGGAGACGATTCGTCGTGAGGTCGTCGCGGCGTGCGATGCGGCCGGCGAGCTTACCGAAGACGCGTCGCTGGAAGCGCCGGCTGAGCTGGCCCGTCTAACGGCGATCGTCGCACGCTCGGCGCCCGTCGACGGCAGCTCGGCCGGGCCGGTATTCGCATTCTCTAATAACGCCGACGTGCCCGCCGTGCCAAGCGGCACAACCGTCGTGCACGTCACCCGGGACAACGTCGGCGTGCTGCGGGCTTTCCTGCCGGCGTGGATGCCCGATGTTCACCACTCTCCGCCACTTTTCGCGCTGCTCGTCGATGGGAACGCGGTCGCCGTGTGCGGAAGTGTGCGCATCACGCCTCGCGCGCACGAAGCGGGCGTCGAGACCGCCGCGGCATTCCGAGGCCGCGGCTACGCGGCGTTGGTGGTTGCCACGTGGGCGCAGGCGGTGCGGGCGATGGGTGCGGAGCCGCTCTATAGCACCAGTTGGGCGAACACTGCCTCGCGCACGGTGGCGCGAAAGCTCGGACTTCTGCATTTTGGCAACGATCTGCACGTGACGTGAGGGGCCACTTCCCAACGGAGCCCGCATGACCAAACGTCGGACGTTCCTCGGCCAACTCGGTGCCCTCGCCGCCGGGGTATCGGTCGCTCCCGACGAGCTGCGCGCCGCCTCGGCGCGAAACATGGGCCCGTGGGACACCTCGTGGCTCGACCGCCTCGCGGCCGCACAGTACCGCGTCGTCTTCAACACCAGCGAGATCAACGACGGCAACGTGCTGAGCTACGCGTCGACATTCCTCGACGATTACCACACGGTCCATGGCACGACCGACGCGCAAACCCGGCCCGTCATCGTGTTTCGCCGGCTCGGTACTCCGATGGCGGTGAACGACGCGATGTGGGAACGCTACGCCATTGGCGAAGACCTCAAGATCAAGGATGCGAATACCCACGCCTTCGCGACGCGCAACGTGTACTGGAAGGCACGCGATGGGGCAACGGGGTACGAAGCAAAGTACGCGATCGAACCGCTGCAACAGCGCGGGTTGATCTCGCTCGTGTGCAACGTTGCGCTCGGAAACTGGGCGGCAGGCATGGCGCGGAAAACCCAACGCGATCCCGAAGCGGTGAAAGCCGAAGCGCGCGAGAATCTCATTCCCGGCGCGATTCTCGTTCCGTCGGGAATCTACGCGTTGATCCGCGCGCAGAACGCGGGGTGCGCCTACATGCCTGGTACGTAGCGCATCTATGATCGAAATCTCACGCGTCGTTCCACAGCTGCGGACCACCGATCTCGGGGCGTCGATCCGATTCTACACGTCGCTGCCCGGATTCTCGCTCGCGTTCCAGTACGAGGACTTTTACGCCGGCATCCTCGCGGGCACGCAGCCCATCCACCTCAAGCTCGTCGACGCGAAGGATCCGTCGATCGACGTCGTCGCGCGCGACGAGCATCTGCATCTCTACTTCGTGACTCCGGACATCAGCGCGGCGGCACAAGCCGTCCGCGACGCCGGCGTGCCCATGGTGAAAGACGTCCACGCGACCGAATGGGGCACGCGCGAGTTCGTCATCCGCGACGATCAGGGACACACGTTGTACTTTGGCGAGGCGGCCGAAGATTCATCGAGCGCGAACCCGGAATAGGCGCTATTTCTCGTTCTTGTAGATCCGCCCGCCCTTCATCACGAACACGACGTTCCGTAGCGCCGTGATGTCCTTCGTCGGATCGCCGCGCACCGCGATGATGTCGGCCTGCATGTTCGGCGCGATCGTGCCGATCGAATCCTGCAGGTGCATCGACTCGGCCGTCAGTGACGTGGCCGACGTGATGGCGTCCATCGGCGACTGACCGCCCGCCTGCACGCGGCACACCAGCTCTTCGGCGTTGCGACCGTGCGCGCCGGCGACGGCGTCGGTGCCGAAGATTACCTTGAGTCCCGGGGTGTGAATCGCGTGGTTGTATACTGTCGCCGCCAGCGGCAGCGCTTTCTCCATTGCCGCGAATCCTTCCGCATTGTAGTTGCCGATGCCTTCGTACTTCGCGCGATTGTCGAGATAGTTGCGGAAGACGAGGCACACCTGGGGATCGAAGTAGACGTGATGATCCGCCATGAGCTTGAGCGTTTCATCATCGGCGAACACGCCGTGCTCGATCTGGTCGCAGCCCGCGAGCACCGACGCCTTGATGCTGGCCGAGCTGTGCGCGTGGACCATGGTGCGCATGCCCTGCGCCTTGGCTTCGCCGCACAGCGCGTTGAGCTGATCCTGGCTCAACGTCTGCGCGCCGCCGTCGCGAATGCTGGCCGATGCAAAGATCTTGATGACGTCCGCGCCTTCCGCTTTGCGCTGGCGTACTTGCGCACGAAGCGTGTCGGGCGTCGGGCGCGTGCTGCTGAATGGGTTGAGTGACGTCAGCACGCGCGGGCCGGGAATCTGACCCATTGCGATCCACTCGCGCAGATCCTTGTCCTCGGGCGAACCGGGACTTTGAATCGTCGTGAAGCCGGCCATGAGCGTCGCGTAGGCGTTGCCCGCGGTCGAGAGCATCGACTCGACCGGCGTGTCGCCGTCGCCGCGCGTGTGATAGCGCCCCTGCCGATTGAAGTACCACGTCAGATGCGAATGCGCGTCGATCAATCCGGGCAATAACGTCAGGCCCTTGAGATCGTACGTTGCGGCGCCGCCGGCCGACTTGTCGACCTTCGTGATCCTGTCGCCGACGACGGTGATGCTGCCGCCGGGAATGACATGACCGCGTCCGTCCACGATGCGGTCGGCGTGAAGGATGATCGGCTTCGGCGAAGCGGTCATGGATTGAGCCTGAGCCAGCGACGCGACGGTCGCACTAACCAACATGAGCATCGAGAGCAACAGCGAGCGCATGGAAATTCCGATGAGATGGCCGCGGGAGATTATCCCCGTTGCGCCCGGAAATCCAGACGGAGCCGCTGAATTACGCCACTCGCAATCCGCCGGGCTTCGCGATGTAGTAGCCCTGCACGTAGGTCGCGCCGCGCTCGCGATTCCAGTCCAGCTCCTCGACCGTCTCGACGCCCTCGGCGATCGTCTGGATCTGCAGCTGTTGCGCGAGATCGAGCAGCCGTTCCGCGCCGCCAAGATGCGGCTGCGGCGACATGCGGACCCGCTCCATGTCGAGCTTCACATAGTCGGGGCGGACTTCGTGAATCAACCGGCGCGATTGCTCCTGGCATCCGACGTCGTCGAGGGCGACGCGAAATCCAGCCTCACGCACCGAGTCGACGACCAGCCGCAGCTGCCTGAGGTCTTGCGTCTGTTCGGCGTCGATCACCTCGAGCACCACGCGCTCCCGCGGAATATCCGCGAATTGAATCGCCTCGATCGTTGGGGCGAGCGCGCTCGCGCCGCCGCGCATGGATTCCTGCGTCACGTTGAGAAACAGCGGACGTCGTTCATCTCGACTTGCCGCGACGCGAATCGCCGAGCGACGCGCCGCGCAGTCGAGCTCCGGCAGCATCCCGCAGCCGCGCGCGGCGTCGAGCAGCTTCGCCGGCGACATCTGGCGGCCGTCGTGACCGATCCCGCGCAGCAACGCCTCGTGTCCCAGCACACGACTCGGCTCGCTCGCGTGAACGATCGGCTGAAAGATGCTCGTCAACCGGTCGTCGCGAAGCAGATCAACGAACCAGGCCGACTCGCGTGCCCGGCGCAGCTCGTCGATCGTTCGCACGCGCGCGATGTCGTCGACATCGAGATCGTCCGTGCCGAACTTGAACACGCAGCGAGTATCGGCCGCCTCGTCGCTCGAGAGCAGCGAGAACAGGTCGATGAGCAATTCTTCAGGATAGCCGTTGGGTGATTCGACCATCAACGCGCCGCTGGGTGCGGTGCCGACGGTCCAATCGACGCGGCGGAGGTACGTGCGCACTTTGCGCAGCGCCAGCCCGACCGGAAACCACAGGTACAGGCGACCAGCATCCATTCCTCCGCTGCACGGCGCCGCGGCGTCGCGAGCGCGAGTGGCATCGGGTGAGTGAGTCATTGCGCGTCGTCTGAGAGTGTAGTTCAGGCCCTGCACTCTCAGTATCGGCGCCAACGCGCATTTCTGTTGTCTTATGTCCGGCGAACGCTTCGGCTTACGCCGCGTAGACCTCGAAGAGGCCCGCCGCGCCCATGCCACCGCCGACGCACATCGTGACCATGCCGATGCCGCCGCCCTGCTTTCCAAGCTCGTGAATCAGCTGCGTCGTGAGCTTCGACCCCGTCGCCCCGAGCGGATGGCCGAGCGCGATGGCGCCACCGTTCACGTTCACCTTCTCTTCGGGGATTCCAAGTTCCTTGATGACGGCCATTACCTGCGCGGCGAACGCTTCATTGAACTCGATCAGCTTCACGTCGTCGAGTTTGAGGCCGGCCCGCTTGAGCGCCTTTGGAATCGCCTTGATCGGACCGACGCCCATGATGTCGGGCTCGACGCCGGCGGCAGCGAACGTGATGAATCGCGCGAGCGGTTTGAGGCCGAGCTCCTTCGCGCGATCCGCGCTCATCAACAGCACGGCGGCAGCGCCGTCCGAGTAGGGACTCGCATTACCCGCGGTCACCGTGCCGTTCGTCTTGAACGCGGGCCGCAGCTTCGCGAGGCCTGCCATCGTCGTATCGGGGCGAGGCAGCTCGTCGCGCGCGAACTCCACCGTCGTCTCGTGCTTCTCGCTTCCTTTCCATTCCACCTTCTCGACGGGCACGGGCGCGATCTGATCGTCGAACGCGCCGCGCTGCCACGCGCGCGCCGCTTTCTGTTGGCTGCCGAGCGCCCAGCGATCCTGATCTTCGCGCGTCACGTTCCAACGCGCGGCGACGCGCTCGGCGGTGAATCCCATACCGATATAGGACTCGGTGAGGTCGGGATCGAGTCGCGTGTGATAGCCGGACATCGGCACCTGGCTCATCATCTCGACGCCGCCCGCGAGGACGATGTCGGCCATGTCGCTCATCACCGACTGCGCGCCGAGCGCGATGGTCTGGAGTCCCGACGAACAGAATCGATTGATCGTGGCCGACGGGACCTCGACGGGCAGTCCGGCGCGCAGCCACGCGAGGCGCGCGACGTTGAGTCCCTGCGTCGCTTCGGGCATGGCGCAGCCCCAGAAGGCGTCGTCGATCGACGCGGGATCGACGCCCGCTTTGTCGATGGCGGCTTTCATGATGTGCGCCGAGAGATCGACGGCGTGCACGTCCGCGAGCGCGCCGTCTTTCTTGCCTTTGGCGACGGGGCTGCGGACGGCGGAGACGATCACGACTTCCTTTGACATATGGAATCTCTAATATGAAGTTGTCATCCCGCGCGGCGGCGCGAAGCGCCGGAGTCGCTCGGGATGACACGGAATTAATTCCTCAGCGGCTTCCCGGTCTTCAACGTGTACTGCATTCTCTCTTGCGTCTCCTTGGTCCCCAGCAGCCGCAAAAAAGCCTCCCGCTCGAGCGCGAGAATATCTTCTTCGGTGACACGCCGCGGCGGTCCGTCGCCCCCGGTGAGCACATACGCGAGCTCGTGCGCGATCTTGACCTCGTGCTCCGTAATCTGTCCCGCTTCGCGCATCGCCCACACGGCGTACTGCAAGTTGCCGAGCGCGTCCTTGCCCATGGCCGTGATCGAACGCGGCAACGGTGACACATAGTCCGGCGCGAGATCGACAACGCGCGCCACGGCGTCGGCAAGCAATCGATCGCGATTCATCGTGATGCGATCGCGCGCGCGCAGGAAGCCGAGCTTCCGTGCCTCGGGCGCGCTCGTGCTCGTCGTCGCCATCGCGATCAGCTGAAACGCGCGACGCACCGCTTCGAACGGATCGGCCTCGATGTACGGCACGAGGTCAGTCGCGAAGCGGAACAACAATTCCGTGGTACCGCCGCCCGCGGGAATCAACCCGACACCCACCTCGACGAGCCCCATGTACAACTCGGCATGCGCTTGCACCGCGTCGGCGTGCAGCGAGAACTCGCATCCACCGCCGAGCGTGAGACCGAACGGAGCGGAAACGACGGGAAACCGCGATCGCCGAATACGAAGCGAAGTATCCTGGAACCGGCGCACCGCACCGTCGACCTTCTTCCAGTCGCCGCCGCCGACCAGCTGAAGCACCATGTACAGATCGGCGCCGGCGCTGAACGTGCGCGGATCATCGTTGCCGATGACGAGGCCTTGTAGTCCGTCCTTTTCGACACGATCGAGCGCGCGATGCACCATCGTCACGACGCCTTCACCGAGCGTGTTCATCTTGCTATGGAACTCGAGCACGGCGACGCCGTGCCCGGCGTCGACCAGCGACGCATCGTTCGAATGCTCGAGAATGCGCCGCTCGCGGTTTTGCGGCGTATGAAATTCAGCGAGCCGAATCTCGCCCGGATCGCGCGGAATCTCCTCGTATCCACCGCTGAGCGAGAGCACGCGCTCGCCGTCGGCCGTGTAGAAGCCGTCGGTTGCCTCCCGCAGCAGCGCGGGCTCGTCGAGCCCGAGCTCGGCGAATCCCTTTCGCAGGAAATCGATGCCGAGGAGATCCATCTGCTTGAACGCCCCCAAGTCCCAGGCGTAGCCCCACTCCATGGCGTGATCGACGGCGGGAATGTCGTACGCGATCGCCGGGGTCGTCGTCAGCACGTAATGAGAGAAGCGTAACAAGTATTCCCTGACGAACGCCCCTTCGCGGTCATTCCAGTCGCGGAAGGCGGCGAATCGTTCGGGCAACGGCAGTTTGCTCAGCCGCTTGAGCTCCGGCGTCTCGGGCTTGACCTGGGGCTTGTACGCGCCGGTCGTCCAATCGAGCGTATGAATTTCCTTGCCGACGCGTTTGTAAAAACCGGCGCCGCTCTTCTCCCCGACGTTGCCGGCCTTGATGAGATCCTGTACCCACGTCGAGAGCGTAAAGTCCTCGCCGGTCGTATCGCTCAAGCCACGCGTCACGTGACCGATGACGTCGATGCCGGACAAGTCGGCCGTGCGATACGTCGCGGACTTCGATCGGCCCGTCAACACGCCGGTGAGGACGTCCGCTTCGTCGATTGTGAGCTTGTGTTTCTCCGTCTGGCGAATCACGAGCACCATGCCGAACACGCCCAGGCGATTCGCGACGAACCCCGGCACGTCCTTCGCGACGACGATCCCTTTGCCAAGGATGCGATCGCTGAACCGGCGCGCGGCGTCGATGGTCTCGGGGGCGGTCTCCGGCGTCGGAATGATCTCGAGCAGATGGAGATAGCGCGGCGGATTGAAGAAGTGCATGCCGAGAAAGCGCGAGCGCCACGACTCGCCGCGGCCTTTCGTGAGCAGCTGCATGGGAATGCCCGACGTGTTCGACGCGACGATGGTGTGCGCCGGCAGCAGCTTTTCCAACTTCTCGAATAACGCCTGCTTCGGCTCGAGCTGTTCGATGATCGCCTCGATCACGAGATCACACTCGGCCAGCCGAGCCAGGTCGTCGTCGAGGTTGCCGGTTTCGATCGCGCTCGCGCGGTCGGGATCCATGAATGCCGCCGGCTTGGATTTCTTCATGCGCTCGACGCCGGCGCGCGCGGGCCCGTTGCGGTCGCCGTCTTTACCCGGCACGTCGAGGAGAATCACCGGAACGCCGGCCGATGCAGCGAGCGCGGCGATTCCCGCGCCCATCGTGCCGGCACCGACGACTCCGAGCTTGCGGATACGCATTCGTGTTTCCAGAGAGTGTCTCCTCGAATGATACTACCGATAAACAGCGGACGAACCGTACCACGGACGGAGTTCGGACGTACACGGACCGACACGGAAACACCGTTAACTGCAGTCAACTGCTGTTGAGTTATTCTTTGAAGAACACCCTCGGGATGCCGGTTCCCGAAGCATCCGAGGGTGTTCTGAAGAGCACTCGTTCGAGACGCCGTCTCCGTGCCGATCGGTGAACGTTCGCCGTCCGTCCGTGGTATGCACTTGTCCGACGCATCCCGGCGAAAGGCCAACTCCTCAGCTCGCTCACCGGCGATGTAGATTGAAACGAAGTCAGCCCGGTTCCGTGGCCGGAAGGGCAAAGAGGTCGGTGCGTGTCGATGTCGCTGAGTTCAGTCCCAATCGCTTCGTGAGGGTTCAGTGCGATCCGATAGAATGAGGTTTGTCGCGGCAGCCGTCGTGCTGGCCGGTTGCGCGAGCAGTGCTCCGAAGACATTCGGCGCGTATCATGATCTGGCGCCGGCGGTGGCGCCGACGCAGGGCGAGCGCTTGCCGCAGCATCTCACCGTGCAGCTCAACCGGCCCGCGAACGTTGCGGTGTTTCTGGTGGTGCCGGGGCGCGGCAGCCAACTCCTCTTCCCCGCCGATTCGAATCAGAGCGGCTTCATGGACGCGGGCTCGCACCTCGTCGAGACGTATTATGCGCGGCGTGCGCCGACCGATACGTCGCGTCTGATTCGGCAGCCGGCGACTCGCCCCATGAACCCGCCGGGTGGACGCGGTTTTCCGCAGCGCGGCCGCGGTGATTCAACGATCGCGTTCGGCGGCGCGGCGCGCGGATTTCTACTCATCTACGCCTCGCAGGAACCGTTGCCGTACAACATTCTCTCGACGAAGGTGAGCGGCCTCTCGCTCCCGATCGAAGATCAGGATGCACTGAATACCGTGACGAAGCTGGTTCGGGAGACAACGCATACGACCGGGCCATGGGCGGCGTATGCGACTGATTTTCCGAAGTGACCAGATCGGCGGTAGGGGCTGGTCTCAAGGCGAAAAAAAATTAACGATCGTCAATTCCTTTCCCGCTCTTGTCGCCGCGCAGAATCCCGTTGCGGATCCGGACTGCCTTCTCCGACGCCGTCGGATCTTCGTCCACGACAACGTCGCCCGGCGCGAACTGCAGCTTACCAGCGAGGGTGATCTCCTCCGAGCCGCGTCGGACCCGGATCGGCATGAGCGTGCCTGGCATCGACGCACCGTACTTGGCGCGCATCTTTGCGCCGAACTGCTGGTCCTGAACCGGAATGTCGCCGACCGAAATCAGATAATCGCCCGCGCGCACGCCCGCCGCCGCCGCTGAGCTGCCCTCGGCCACGTTGGCGACCAGGATTCCCGACGAATCCATTGACGTCAATACACCGAGACGGGGGACGCTATCCTGCCGCGCCCGCAGACCGGCGAGGGGCAGCACCGTCTCCCACGGGAATGGCTCGCGCCCGTCGATGTACTTGGACGCGAACGACGTGAACGATTTGCCGTTCGCCGCGGCGCTCACCGCGTTCCACCAATCCGCCGACGTGAAGCCGCGCCCGTGCTTGTACACATTCTGATACAGCCCGCGCATCACGTCGTCGAGGGAGTGTTTGTTGTCGCTCGCGTCGCGGATGACGATGTCCAGCATCAGTCCCGCGAGCGAGCCTTTCGGATAGTAGATGTATCCCGTGCCGTCGACGGGATGAATCCACGTGCTGAGCGACGCATCCTCGAGCGAGATCGGCTCGACGTCCGCCACTTCATTGATCTTCGCGGCCGTGAGCCCGTAGAAGGCGTGGGCGTCAACAAGCCCGCTGCGCACTTCGGCGAGATCGGCGTAATAGTCGGTGATGCCCTCCGACACCCACAACCACGGCGTCGGCTGCGCATGCGAGTACTGGTATGGCCACATCTCCGACGGCCGAAGTCGCTTCACATTCCATGAATGAAAGATCTCATGTGCGTACAGCGACGGCTGGAATTCGCTGCCGACGTACGAGGGCGCGAGCACGTCGACGTGCGAGCTCTGATGCTCCAACCCGCTCGCGCCGCCGTACGACGAATCGACGATCTGCATGAGCGTGTAGTTCGCCCACGGCGCTTCGCCGAACACCTTGATCTCCGCGGGAATGATCTTTCGAAGTTGCTCCCACGCCGCGTTGCGCGTCTGTCCGCTCACCGAGCCCGCGGGATACGTCGCGAGCCGCACCCACTTGTCGGCGATGCGCGTGCTGTCGTAATCGAAGCGGCCGACGAAGAACGGCATGTCCACGAGATCGTGATAGTTCGCCGCCGTGTACGTGCGCGTACCGGCCATCGTCATACCCGTCGCGACTTTCCAATCGGTCTCGGTGCGTACAACGACCGTCGCCGGAAAATCGAGCGTCTGGCCTTCGGGATACAGAAAGAAGTTCGTGCCGTTGAACAACAGGAAGTCGGACTTCGACCACGCCATCGCGTTGTCGAGCGTATCGGCGCGATAGACGAAGGAAACGTGAATCGACTTCGCGCCCGCCGGGCGCACGCGCCACGTGTCGTAATCGAGCTTGTCCCAGGTGAGCGGCTTGCCGTCGCCCGTCTCCGCCGCGAACCCCGTGACGAATCGCGCGAAATTATCCAACTCGTACGCGCCCGGCGTCCATGCGGGAAGTGACAACACCACCGGCGCGGTTCCCGCCGTCGTGAACGTCATCGCCACCGCGACCTCTCGCTCGGCCGCACTTCGGCGATTGAACATCACCTCGTACCGAATGTCGCGCACCGGCGCCGAGACGGTATCTCCGCGCGTTTGCGCGAGGAGCGACGCCGGCACCGCCAACAGCACGAGCCAGCGCATTACTGCATCGCCCTCGCGCGGCGCAGCATCCATCCGTAGAGCAGCACCACGATCGCGATGAAGGCGAACGTCCCAAGCCACGGCGCGGGCGCGAAGGTCTCGGGGACGAGCGCGATCGGCGCATCTTTCACCAGCGCCACGATCAGGCCGGCGTTGATCACGCCCCAGATGCTCTCGCCCACGATCAACCCCGACGCGACGAGCGTTCCAAGCCGCTCCGCGCGTTCCGGGTCTGGCGCGGTACGAATTCGTCCAAGGTACCAGTGCGACACGATCGCGCCGACGACCACCGCGAACGTCGCCGACATCGGCAGGTAGATGCCGATACCCACCGCCAACGGCGGGATGCGAAGCCTTTTCATCGCGCCGAGGATTTCGTCGAGAACGATCAGGCCGACGCCGACGAGCGCGCCGATGCCGATCATCGCCCACTCGAGATTGCCGCCGATCACACCCTTCGCGAGCGCCGAGATGAGCGTGGCTTGCGGCGCCGCGAGCGGATGAGGCGCGACGACACCGACATTCGCCGCGCCGGCGAAGCCGTACGCGTGCGCGAGCAAATTGAGCACCCAGGGAATCACCGCCGCGCCCGCCGCGACGCCGACGATCAGCGCAACCTGCTGCCGCATTGGCGACGCACCGACGAGCTGTCCTGTTTTCAGATCCTGCAAGTTGTCGTTCGAGATCGTCGCGCACGCGAAGACGATCGCGGTGATGAAGAGCGAGAACGCCACCAGCGCCGACCGCGCATCCGGCGTGGACGGCTTCACCGCGACGACGAGCACCGACGCGCAGATCACGATCGAGAGAATGCCGACGCCCGAGATCGGGCTGTTCGAGGCGCCAATCAGTCCGGCCATGTACCCGCAGATGCCGGCGATCAGAAATCCGACGAGCACGACGAACGGCACGGTGACGGCGGTCAACAGCACCGCGTTGCTCGCGAGCACGGTCGAGCGCGCGAAGCTGAACGCGAGCCACGCGGCGATGACGGCGCACACGAACGCGAGCGCGTAGATCCACACCGGCGCCAGATCGCGATCCAAATCGTCGCCGACGACTTTCGACTTCGAGGCGGCCAGGGTGCTGACCAACCCGCCGAGCACGGGCTTCGCGAGCCGCGCGAGTGTGTAGATCGCGGCAATCGCGATGGCGCCGGCGCCGATGAACCGCACCTGCGTCCGCCAGATGGCGCTCGTATGCGCCGCGAGATCCGCGCCCGCCTGGAGCGGCGCCGCGTGCGTGAGAATCGGAACCGCAATCCCCCACGCGATGATCAGTCCCGTCAACATCGCCATGCCCACCGAAAGGCCGACGAGATGGCCCGCGCCGAGCAGCGCAAGTGACCACGCGAAGTCGTAACCGCTCGCCGCACCGCCGCCGATGTTGAAGAAACCCGTGAACTCACCGGCGATGAGTTGTGTCGCGCTCACGATCGCCAGCCCCGCTGACGCCACGGCGCCCAGGATCACGGCCACCAGTCCTTCGCGCGATTCGCCAGCCTGTCCCGAGCGGAGCGAGGGATCTAAAACCTCGCCGCGCGTGCCCGAGCCAACCTTCAACACCTCCGCCGCCGCGACGCCTTCGGGATACGGCAGGTCGGACGTCGTCACCAATGCGCGCCGCAGCGGAATCGTGAACAACACGCCGAGCACGCCACCACTCAAACAGATGAAAAATGATTGCCAGAATGGAAAGCCCTTCCACCAGCCGATGATCACCAGACCAGGCAACACGAAGATGATCGCCGACAGCGTCCCCGCTGCCGAGGCAACGGTCTGAACGATGTTGTTCTCGAGAATGGAGGAATCCTTCACGGCGCTCAGGATCGCCATCGAGATCACGGCGGCCGGGATCGACGACGCGAACGTGAGCCCGACCTTGAGGCCCAAATACACGTTGGCGGCGGTGAACACCGTCGTGATGAGCGCGCCGAGGATCAGTCCGCGCAGGGTCAGTTCTTTGGGTTTCATGGGCCCAATCTTACACCTGAAGGCGAGCGGAGGGACAGCCCGGGCGAGTCCGACGAACGTATGGGTCTCGCCAGGGATTCGCACCGTGAAGTATTGTTCCGAGGGGTCCCGGCCAAGCGGCGTGACCGCGGCCGGCTTCCGGAGGAAGTATAATGAGCAAAGCGGTATTAACAATTGCTCAACTCTGCCTGATGGCCGGCGTCGCCACGGCCCATGCCCAGGCTCGGGCGGGCGCCGTCGCCGGGGTGGTGCGCGACAGCATCGGCAACGTGCTCGAGAACGTCGAAGTCACGGCGATCACGGCCGCCAAATCGGTACGCACCGATTCGCTCGGCCGCTTCACCCTCGCCGGCCTGCCGGCCGGGCCGGCGGATTTGAGCGTGCGGCGATTGGCGTACAGCCCCGTCATCCTCGGCGTTCAGATTCCACCGGCCGACACGACGGAGGTCGAGATCGAGCTCGGCGTCGTCGCCCAGCAGTTGACCGGCGTCGTCGTCCAGGCCGATCGCGACCACCTGCACGAGCTGTTCGCGTTCGAGACGCGCCGCCGGCAGGGCATCGGACACTTCATCACCCGGTCGCAGATCGAGGATCGGCACCCGATGCTCTTGAGCGACATGGTTCGGATGATCCCCGGCACGGTGCTCATTCCCGGCGACAACGGCCGCACGTCGCTCCGCTTCTCTCGCGTATCGCGAGGCAACTGCCCGCCGCAGTTCTACGTGGACGGCATGGAGGTGTACGGGTTCAGCATCGACGACATGCCGCCGGGCGACGTCGAAGGCGTGGAGCTCTACGCGGGCTCCGCCGGCTTGCCGCCGGAATTCAATCGGGTGCACAGCACGGCCATCTGCGGCACGGTCGTGATCTGGACGCGGCTGCCGGGGAGCGACCGAAAGAAATAGCGCTGGGCGCTGGGCGATGGGCGCTGGGCGTCGACAAGCCGTAGTTTGATCTTCGTCGGTCCTCTCTCGTCTCCCTTCCACCGTCCGGTTTTCATGCGTTCTCGTTTCTTCGGCATGGCGCTTTACGCGCTCATCGCGGCATCTGCGAATGCGTTCGCCCAACGCCCAGCGCCCACCGCCCAACGCGCTGACCTCATTGTCACGAACGCGCGCATCTACACCGTCGACGACAACCATCCGTTCGTCGAAGCCATGGCCGTGCGCGAGGGCCGCGTGACGTTCGTCGGCTCGGCGCGCGAAGCCATGCTGCTTCGCGATCCCTCGACACGCGTCGTCGACGCCGGCGGCCACACGATCATTCCCGGCATGGTCGACGCCCACGCGCACCTGTTCGAGCTCGGCGAATTTTTGCACAACATCGATCTGCGCGCGACGCGGTCGTATGAGGAAATCGTGAACATCATCGCCGCGCACGTGAAGGAGACGCCGAGTGGGCGGTGGATTCGCGGCCGCGCGTGGGATCAGAACAAATGGGGCGATACGCGCTTCCCGACGCACGAGGCGCTGTCGCGCATCTCGCCAAACAATCCCGTGGTCCTCGAGCGTGTCGACGGCCACGCGCTGCTCGCGAACGCCGCCGCGATGCGCGCGGCAGGCGTCACTGCCGCGACCAAGGACCCCGCGGGCGGACGCATCGAGCGCAACGCCAACGGCGAACCAACCGGCGTGTTCGTCGACAACGCGCAGGCGTTGATCGAGCGCGTCGTGCCGCCGTGGTCGCATGACGAGATGGTCAGCCTCGCTCTCGCTGGTGTGAAGGAAGCCAACAAGTACGGTCTCACCGGCGTGCACGATCCCGGCGAGCCTCGCACCGTGCTCGACGTGTTCGAAGAGCTCGCGAAGGCGAACAACCTGAGTCTTCGCGTGTACGCGATGATTTCCGACGACAGCGCCGCGATCGAGCATTACTTCGAGCTCGGGCCGCGCAGCGATCTGTACGACAGCCACCTCTGGATTCGCGCGATCAAGCTCTACGCCGACGGCGCGCTTGGCTCGCGCGGCGCCGCGCTGCTCGACCCGTACACCGACGATCCCAAGAACAACGGCCTGCTCAAGTCCACCCCCGAGCATCTGCGCGATGTGTCGACGCGCGCGCTGCAGCACGGCTTCCAGGTGGCGACGCATGCGATCGGCGACCGCGGCAATCGCATCGCGCTCGATGCATATGAGGCCGCTCTCGAGGCGGTTCCGACGGTCGATCATCGTTTTCGCATCGAGCACGTGCAGGTGCTCGATCACGCGGACGTTCCGCGCTTCGCGCAGCTCGGCGTCATTCCGTCGATGCAATCGGTGCATCAAACGAGCGACATGTACTGGGCGTCGAACCGGCTCGGCTACGCGCGCACGTTCGGCGCGTATGCGTGGCGTTCGCTGCTCAACACCGGCGTCATCATTCCGAACGGCAGCGACATGCCGGTGGAGCGCGTGAATCCGCTCTATTCGTTCCACGCCGCGGTGTCGCGGCAGGACGACAACAATTGGCCGCCGGGCGGTTGGTTTCCGGAGCAGAAGATGACGCGCGACGAAGCGCTCAAGTCGATGACGATCTGGCCCGCGTTCGCGGGGTTCCAGGAGAAAGAGCTCGGCTCGCTGACACCAGGCAAGTTTGCGGATTTTGTGATACTCGACCGCGACATCATGACGGTGCCGGACCAGGAAATCCTCGGCACTTCGGTGCTCGCGACATATATTGGTGGACGGGCGGTGTTCGAGCGCAGTCGCTAGATCACCGTCCGCGACATCCTTTTTGGTGGTTTCATGGTTCCCCTGCCCCTCTCGAGCGAGCTGGCGCGCCCCGCCCGCTACCCTTGGCTGACCGCCGATCGCTTGGGCCGTGTGCGCGCCATTTTGCTCGCCCTGTCGTTGTTTCTGGGACTCGCGGTCTACGTGTTTCACACCGTGAGCACCGCGCGAAACGCGACGCCCCCGCTGATCACCAAGTTGCGCGGCGTGGGAGTGCTGACATGGCTGTACGCTTTGGTGCAGATGTTCGATCTGCGCTTCTACAACAGCCGCTGGGCGCAGCGCCGGCGTGAGTCCACCGGGCTGCCGGACAGCCTCCACGGCTGGCTGCTGGGCCAGATGCTGGCGTGGTATGGCATCCTCTATTACGGGCTTACCGAGGACGTGCGGTGGTACGCGGCGGGGATGATTTTGCTGGTGGTGAGTTTTCTGGCGTTTCCGATCGGGCGCCGTCGGTAGCGTCGACCAAACCGGACGCGACCGTAGCCGGCCTTCAGACCTCACAACTGTGACCACGACCAGATCTGACCAGATCTGACAAAACCTGAAAGTGCCAAAAGCCCTTCTGATTCTTGCATCAGAAGGGCTTTTGCTACGGCGTTTTCCAGCCCTGGCCAGATATCTGGTCAGACGTTGTCATGATGCAACGTTGTGCAACCCCAAGAAGGCGGCCATTTCTTTTTGTGGCGGTGCAAACTAGCATTTTTGGGATGTTTACGATTACACCTCTTTTCTAAATGCTCAGCCCGACATCGCTGGCTTTCCTGAAGCGCTTGCTCGATACGCCCGCCCCGTCCGGCTACGAAGGGCCGGCCGCGCGCGTTTGGCGCGAGGAAGCATCCACGTTCGCCGACCGCGTCACGACCGACGTCGCCGGCAACAGTATGGCCGAGATCAATCCCGGCGGCTCGCCGACGATCATGCTCGATGGCCACATCGACGAGATCGGTCTCATCGTGCAGTACATCGACGATGACGGTTTCGTCTATCCGTCCGCGATCGGAGGCTGGGACTGCCAGGTCCTCGTCGGCCAACGCATTCGCTTCCTCGGCAAAGGCGGCGACGTGGTCGGCGTCGTCGGCAAGAAGCCGATTCACCTCATGAAAGCGTCGGATCGCGACAACGCGACCAAGTTCACCGACATCTGGGTCGACATCGGCGCATCGAATCGCGCCGAGGCGGAAGGGCGCATCAGCGTCGGCGATCCGGGGGTGATCGACTCGAAGACGATCGACTTCCCGAACAACCGCATCGTGTCGCGCTCCATCGACGATCGCATCGGCGCGTTCGTCGTGCTCGAGGCGCTGCGCCGCTACGCCCAGAATCCCGGACCCGCCCGCGTCGTCGCCGCGGCGACGACGCAGGAAGAGATCGCGTGGCACGGCGGCGGTGCGCTCGTCTGCACGAACTGCATCAACCCGACGATGGCGATCGTCGTCGACGTGACCTTCGCGACCGATCACCCGACCGTCGAGAAGAAAGAGATCGGCGATCACAAGATCGGCGGCGGACCCGTGCTGAGCCGCGGCGCCGTGATCTCGCCCGTCGTGTACGAGCTGCTGCGCAGCACGGCCGAGCGGCAGGGAATCAAATATTCCGTGCATGCAGCGGGGCGCGACACGTCGACGAACGCCGACACGATTCACATCTCGCGCGAAGGCGTCGCGACGGGCCTCGTGTCGATTCCGAATCGGTACATGCATTCGCCGAACGAGCTGGTGAGCCTGGACGACGTCGACAAGACGTCGACGTTGTTGGCGGAAGCCTGCCGAGCCATCACGGCGAAGACGGACTTTACGGCGCGGTAGCTTGTCATTCCGAGCGCAGAGAGGAATCTACCGTCTGACTCGCATGGCTAGCCGGCGGCGCCGCGACGGGAGATTCCTCGTCGCTTCGCTCCTCGGAATGACGGCGGTGATTGGCTGCGGCGTCGTACACCCAACCCCCGCCACCGCCGCCGACTCGCTCCGCCTCCGCCGCGACATCGAATACCTGGCGAGCCCCGCGCTCGCCGGGCGACTCACCGGAACATCAGGCAACGACTCCGCCGCCGCATACATCGCGCGCCGGTACGCGGCGCTGCACCTCGTCCCGCTCGATACCGATTTCCAACAGCGGTTCATCGCGCGACCGCCCGCGCACTTCGGTCCGAGTCCATCGCTCCGAACGCAGAATGTGTTCGCGGTGTTGCCCGGTCGCGATCCCGCGCTTCGCGAACAGTTCGTCGTCGTCGGCGCGCACTTCGACCATCTCGGCGCGTCCACCGAGGGCGCGCTCGATCCCGACTCGCGCGAATTGCGTCTCGGTGCAGACGACAACGCATCCGGCACCGCGGCGGTGCTCGAGCTGGCGCGGATCTTCGCGCGCTCGCCGGCGCGCCGCTCGATCATCTTCGCCAACTTCAGCGGCGAAGAGCAGGGACTGCTCGGCTCCGAATACATGGTCGAGCACTTTCCCGCGACGCTCGACAGCGTGGATGCGATGCTCAACTTCGACATGGTCGGCCGCATGAAGAACGATCGGCTGATCGTGTATGGCGTCGCGACCGCCATCGAGCTGACCACGTTGCTCGACAGCGCGAATCAATCGACCGAGAAGTTGAACATCGCCGCGCAGGGCGACGGCTACGGACCGTCGGACAACACGTCGTTCTACGCGAAGAAGATTCCGGTGCTCTTCTTCTTCACCGACCTGCACGACGACTACCATCGCGCGACGGACGTCGCGAGCAAGATCAACGCGGCGGGCGAGGCGCGCGTCGTGAACGTCGCCGCGGCCGCCCTTCGTCGCATTGCCGACCGGCCGGCGCGACTGAGCTATGTGAACGTGCCGGCCAAGCCACAGATGAACGCCGGCGAAGGCGGGAGCCAGGTGTATCTCGGCTCCATTCCCGACATGGCCGGCGGTGACACACCGGGCTTGAGGCTCAGCGGCGTCCGCGCGGGAACTCCCGCCGACGCGGCGGGTCTCAAGGCGGGCGACGTCATCATCGAGTTCGGCGGCGTTCCGGTAAAAGACCTGTACGAGTACTCCAACGCCCTGTACTCGCACAAACCGGGAGATGAGGTCGACATCGTCGTGTTGCGCGACAGCAAGCGCGTGACGCTGCACGCGAGGCTCGGCAAACGCAGCGGATGAGGACGGTGCATGCTCGCTACGAACGGCCCGCGATGGTTCGATCGTACGACGCCAGATCCACGCTGGCCGAGCTTTGGCGTTTCGCTCATCATCACGGCCGCCATGTTTGCGGCGGCGCTCGCCGCGATGCGCACCATCGCGCCATGGCGTAGCGACACATCCGCGCCCGACAAACCGGTCGTCGTTCGACTCACGCCGCCGACACCCGCGCCGGTTCCCAAAGCCAAGCCCGTACAGACAGTTCAACAGGTGCCGCGCTCGGCGGTCGTCGCCGCACCGACGACGATTCCCACCACCATCGCACCAATTGCGACGCCTGGTCGCATCGACGTACCGCTCGTCGCCCCAGTGGTGCCGAGTGTGGCAGCGCCGGCGCGCACGAGCGCGGATAGCGGGGTCGGGGCTCGCGGCACCGCGGGTGCGGCGTCGGCATCGACGGGCGACCGCGTGTTCGCGGGCGGGGCACCGATCGCGCGGAGTGGAATGGTGCTGCCGCCGAAGGTGTTGGATACACCGGCGGCGCGCGATTCGATTATGAAAGTTCGCATGGCGGCGATTGTCGAAATGGCGAAGAAACCGCCGACCGGTGAGATCAAGGCCGAGATGGACGCGAGAGCGCGCCAAGCCGATCGCGTTGCGCGGCGCGCGACGACTGTCGGCAACGCGAACGACGTGCACGTGCCGATGGGCAAGGGCGTCGACGGCGTCGGCGTCGATGGCGGTCCGGGCAACGGCGTGAAGATGACACCGAACGGTCCCATGGTGAGCATTCCCTTCCCGCTTTTTTATCCGGGTCCGTCGCCGGCGCAGCGCAAGCGCGATTCGATCGTCAACGCCGACAACGTTGCGCGACTCGGCCGACTGGGCGTGCGCGTCAAAACGAAGGCGGATTCCGTGCGTGCCGACTCATTGCGCGCGGATTCGATCGCCAAGGCTCGCCGGCGAATCATTCCGTAGCTCGGAAGCGACGAGCGTCGCGCCGCTCGCTGATAACTTCCAGCGATGCCGCTCCACGTCTGGACGAGCGCTCGCTACAGCTTTCCGCTGCCCGAAGGGCATCGCTTTCCGATCGCGAAGTACGCGATGCTGCGCGATCGCGTGCTGGCCGAGGGGATCGTGCCGCCGGAGTGTGTGCACGAGCCGGCGTCCGTCGCGCGCGACGATTTATTGCTCGTGCACACGCGCGACTACGTCGATCGCTTCACGCGCGGCGAGCTCACGTCCGGCGAAGCGCGAACGCTTGGCTTCCCGTGGTCTGAGGCGCTCGTCGAGCGGTCGTATCGTTCGACGGGCGGCACGATGGAAGCGACCGCGCACGCCATGACGCACGGCATCGCAATGAACCTGGCGGGCGGGACGCATCACGCCTTCCCCTCGCATGGTGAGGGGTTCTGCGTATTCAACGACGTGGCGATCGCGATTCGTGCGCTGCAGCGCGACAGACGCATCGAGCGCGCGGCGATCGTCGATCTCGACGTGCATCAAGGCAACGGAACGCATGCGGTGTTCGCGAGCGATGAGCGTGTCTTCACGTTCAGCATGCATGGCGGGCGCAATTATCCGTTTCACAAAGTGCCGGGGCGGCTGGATCTCGAGCTGGACGATCGCACGGGGGACGACGAGTATCTGTCGCTGCTCACCGAAGCGATGCCGCGCGTGATGGCCGCCGCGCGTGCGGACCTGGTGGTCTATCTCGCCGGCGCAGACCCGCACGAGCACGATCGTCTGGGCCGATTGGCGCTGACGTTCGCGGGTCTCGAGCAGCGCGACGCATTGGTGTTCGATGCGTGCCGCAACGCCGGTGTTCCAGTGGCGGTGACGATTGCCGGCGGCTACGGCGATCCGATCGACGCCACCGTCCAAGTCCATGTGAACACGGCACGTATCGCATCGAGATACTCGATGTCCCATTAGTAAACATGTGCTGCTTTTTTCATCTGGCAGTTTGCATGGAAGTTTGCAATTGACTGCTTCATTCCGGGTGCGATCTGCCGATGCTGATGGGTCATCAGGGAGTCATGTCGTTGGCTCGACGCAACATGCAGCGCCCTGTCCGCCCGTACCGTCGGACGGCCCCTCGCTTGCCTTAGTTGGCGGCATCTCCCTGACATCAGGCTGGGGCGTCACGATTGGCCCCCCAAGAGATCGATCCCACCCCACTCCGCCAGGAGCACCAATGCTTCGCATTCGTAAAGGCTTCACGCTCATCGAACTTCTGATCGTCGTCGTGATCATCGGCATTCTGGCCGCGATCGCGATCCCGAAGTTCGCGAACACGAAGTCGAAGGCGTACATCACCGCCATGAAGTCGGATCTGCGTAACCTCGTGACGGCCGAA
>Ga0134127_10000302_pt1 | contig 51520 bp, 33 predicted proteins | sample KB31753_FD_96459 | JGI IMG/M metagenome (GOLD analysis project Ga0134127, IMG submission 96459) | Terrestrial soil microbial communities with excess Nitrogen fertilizer from Kellogg Biological Station, Michigan, USA - KB3-175-3 | ecosystem: Environmental > Terrestrial > Soil > Unclassified ...
GCCGCCCACCATTTCGGAAATGACTTTTGGAAATCACTCTAACAGAGGAAACAGAGAATCAGCGTCCGGCCCTCAAACGCCGGAACAAGGCCTCGCGCTACGCTTCATGGACTCTGTTTCCTCTGTTTCCTCCTGTTCAAGGATCCAGGTGAGAAGGCCAAAGCGAGTTCGAGTTTCGAGTTGACCGGTGGGGCGGCCCCACCAGTTCCTCGCAACCCGCGCTACGCTGAGCGGCAGCGCGCTCAGCCACGGCAGCCCGGCATCATGGCGCGCGCAAGCGGTAGAAGCCGCTGGCGCCGGTGGCGGGCGTGAGGAGTTGGAGCACGCGGTTCGTCGGGGCGGACTCGAATTGAGTCACGGTGTTCCACGCGGCGGCGGAAAGATTCGGCTTGAACAGCACGGTGCAGCTCTGGTTGGCCGGGGCGCTGAAGTTGAGCAGGACCTGGTTGCCCGGCATCGCCTGAATAAAATTCAGGCGCAGCAACTCGGGCGCAGGGCTGGATTCAATGTGCAACCGGTAGAACCGATGCGCCGCGGAAACCGGGACGCTAACCTGGACGACGCGATTGGTCGGGACCGGGGCGAAGCTTTGCAGCGTTTGCCACGACTCGCCGAGCGCGTCGGTTTGTTCGATGCCGTAGCCGAAGTTCGCGGCGGCGGTGAAGCTCAGCAGGATATTTGCGCCGCCGGGCGCCAGACCGATGTTCAGGCGCAAGCCGCTGGCCGCGTTGCGCGGATCGGTGCCCAACTGGTACTCCTGGAGGTTCGTCAAGCCGTCGCCGTCGGAGTCGAGGGACGCATCGGCGGGATTGAACGGGTCGAGGCCATGATCGGTTTCCCAGGAGTCGGGCAGGCCATCGCCATCCGTGTCGGCCGTTGAATAATCCGGTCCGGGCGTCGGCGGCCCGGCGGTCCAATTGGCCGGATCGTTGGCGAACTGGTCTTCCGCCAGGCGTTGGAGCGAAAAGCCGGTGCCATCGGCTGCGTTGGGCCACGGCGCAACGTCCGAGTAGCGGACGCGTTCAACCAGGACGTAGGGAACATCCCCCTCGAGGTCCGGCGCGTCCGGCCGCCGGAGTTCCAGATCTTCCGTGTCGTTGGCCAGCTTGCCGTCCCACGGGCCCAGGATGACGGCGTTGGTGGACAGGCCGTACACCGCGCGGAATGAAGCGAGGGCCGCCGGATTGTTCACCGGGTCGAACCCGACCACGAGCAGACGGCTGCCGGCCTCCAGCACAGTGCCGAACGGGAAGTCGAAGTCGACCGCGTCGCGCAGATGCCAGGCATTGGTGGAATCGTAGAGCGGCACGGGCGCGGTGGTGATGTTGCGCAGTTCGATGAATTCGTCGCGCGAATTGTCGTTCGTGCCCATGTCGGGCGGGTGATACATGATTTCGCTGATGACCACGGGGCCGACGAGCGGCACAGCGTTGGGCAGGCCCGTGCCGTTCCGGAAGTCCTCGACGTTGCCGGGGTCATCGACTCCGAAGGTGCGAGCGCTCATGGCGACGAATTGCGGCCGGCCATCGCTGGTGACGTAGCGGCCGAAGGAAACGCTGCTGGCGGCGGCGCCGAAGTCCACGCGCGTACGGTAGCCGGTGAGCGCGTTGTTGGTGGCGGCGCTCAGCACGACTTCATCGCCCTTCGAGCTGAGCGCGAAGGGAATCGCGGCGAGCACGCGATTGGTGAACTGGGTCTCGTAAATCACCGTGTAGCCGTTGGCCGGGAGCACCGTGGGCGACGGGAGTTGGTACTTCTGGAGTGTCCCATCGTCGTCGCTCAGCCACCAGCCGCTGAGGTCGATGGGCTGAGAGGTGAGGTTGCGCAATTCGATGGCGTCTTCGAAAGGTTCAGCCGTGTGGGTGAGGGCTTCGTTGATGACGACATCCGTGAGCAGGCGCCAGTTCGATCGGCCGGGCGAAGCGGTGCCGGGGAAGGAGACCACGTTCGTGCTGCCGTCGGGGAAGCGGCCTTCGGAGACGTTGGGCAACTGCAGGCCGAAGGAATAGCCGTTGATCAGCGCCTCATTGTTGGTGAACGAAATGCCGATGTCCTCGCCCTCGGCATTCAACGAGAAGCCGACGTGATGCGCGCCCGAGTCCGTGTTGCCATCGGCGAGGAATCGCTGCCAGGCGTTGGTGCCCGCGCCGATGAAGGACAAGCCGGCGATCCGGTGCTTCAAGGGACTGCCCAGGTTGTCCGTGACCGCGAGTTCGCCCAACGAGACCGGCTGCGCGTCGGGATTATAGAGTTCGAACCAATCGTCTTCGCCCATGGGCGAATCGGCCAGCCATTCGTTGACTTTGAGGTTGGCGGGATTGCCGAGCGCGGCGGACAGGTTGGCGCCACTGGGAGTGGGCAGCGTGAGTTTCCACTCCCCGGCGCCGTCGGGCACACGGCCGATGGAGAAGTCGGCGATTTGCAGACCGTAGGTGATGGAGTTCAGCAAGCCGCCGCCGTAAGAGGGACTGTCAAAGAGATACACCGCGCCGCCGTTGGCCCCGATGTTGAAATTCGTGTTCACGAACGCGTTGGTGCTGGTCGAATTGTTATCACACACGATGCGCAGGAATCCGCCCGCGGCCAGCATAGTGCCCTCCGGGAAGACGTACTTGCGCGGCTGGGTGGGATTGTCGGTCAAGCTCAAGTTGGAGAGGTTCGTGGGAGCGCTCGAGCCGTTGTAGAGCTCGACCCAGTCGGGCGTGACGATGTTCGTGCCGGAAATGATTTCTCCCAGGCTCGCGTTCTGCGCGAGCACTTCGTTGATGACGAGGCCGCCGCCGCCCGGCGTGGTGACGATGAGCGGGTTGGGCGCGCCGGGCGTGGGCGTGCTGAAGTAGGCCAGCGTCCCCGTGCCGTTCGGGGTCCGGCCTTGCGAGACGCCGGGCGTCTGCGGGGTGTAGGCGATGCAATCGATGACCGACAGATCCGGCGCGGACAAGGCAATCATCCCCTGGTCGCCGCTGAGATTGAAATTCAGATGGTCGGCGCCGGCAGAACCCTCGCCGTCGGCGATGAACCGTTGATATCCGAAACCCGGTGTGAAACTCAGCGCGGCGATCGAGTGGCGATCGGGCCAACCCGTCGGCTCGTCGCTCAAGTAAAGCCCGCCAAGCGGGACAGGCAGGGATTGCGGGTTGTAGAGTTCGACGAAATCGCCGGGCTGAAGGCCGCCACTCAACGCGAGCCATTCGTTGATGCGCAACGCGCGCGGGTCGCCCGTGGGGGCAGGACGATTCGCGGCGCCGAAGGTTGGCTGGGTCAGCGCCCAGGAACCGTCCGCCAGCCGGCCGATGGAAAGGTCGGTGATCTGAAGCCCGAACTGGATCGAGTCGATCAATGCGCCCCCTTCGACCGCCGAGGCGAACAGGTACAACTCGCCGCCGCCTTGCGGCAACGTGAACCGCAGGTGATGGCCGGGCGTGGCGGCGCTGTCCGCGTAAACGGACAGGTGGGCGCGGGCCGGAAGGCTTGTGCCAGCGGGGAAGCTGAACTTCTCCGGCGCCGTCAGGTCGTCCGTGATACGCACGCCGGTCAAATCCACGGCGGAGTCACTGGCGTTGTGGAGTTCGACGATGTCGGGCGTGGTGCCAAAGTAATTCACGGAGCCGCCGTTGCTGGCGAGGATTTCGTTGATGCGCAACGGCGACGCCGACGGGTTCACTGTCCAGGTGCGCGACGCCGTCACGAGCGCGTCGCTGCCGAAGATGGGGTCATCCTGGTAAAAGCCAGCGTCGTTCCTGCCGGTGACTTCGACGAAGTGCGGGCCGCTGCTCAGGCCGCTCAGCGCGATCGGCGTGGCGAGTGGTGTTTCCGCACTCCAGGCGCCGCCGTCCAGGCGCCAGCGGTAATGGGTGTAACCGGAGCCGTCGGGGAAGCCGGCGGTGGGGATGCCGCTGCCCGTGCGGTTGAGACCCACGCGGAGTGTGGCGGTGGTCGACCGTGTCGTGCCGACCGGTTCGCCGGAGAGAGATACACCCCTCACCCCAGCCCGCGCCCCTCCGAGGGGAGAGGGAGAAACGGCGCCCTTGTCGCGGCCGTTGGGGCCGGTGCCGCTGGCGGGAGAACCGGGGCGCAGGCTGAAATAATCCCACATGACCTGCGCTGCGGCCCAGGAAGTGAAGTTGCTCGTGACGGCGAATGAGGGGATTTGCACGAGCAAGGGATCCACGTTGACGTTGCTTCCGCCCGGACCGGTCCACGGCGCGCCGGTGAGTTGGTAAATGATATTGTTGGTGTAGGTGACGAGCGCGGTGGTGACGTTTCGAGTGAGGTTCTCGGCATCCACGATGATGTTACCCTCCAGGTACATTCCCGCGCCTTGCGCCGTGCTGTCGTCGGCGAGGATGACCACGGCGGTGTTGGTGTCCTGACTGCCGACCTTCGTTTGGTGGACGATGGTGTTGTTGACCATCGTGTAGAAATTGCCCTGCTTGGCGTTGGCGGCCTGGTCGACGTCGAAGAAGAGATTGCCGACCGCGGTAATTTGGGAGGTGTCGGCATTGTCCGCGCCGCCGCTGATGGCGCTGGCGGAGTCGGGCGAGCCGTTGCGATGGCAGTGGAGGAAGATGTTGCCTTCCACCCAGGCGTCCGTGCTGTCGAGATCGAGCAGGTCGTCGTCGCTGCCCATGAACACGTTGTTGATGACTTGAAGGATGGGGCCGGGACGGTTGCCCCCCGTGAAGTCGAGTGCGTCGTTGTAGGCGATGATCTTGCCCCAAAAATTGCGGCGGAAGATGCCACGGCCGCCGGCCTTGATGCCGCCCGTGCCGTGCGTCGGTTCGAAGCCCGCGGTGATGGCCGGGAACACACAGTCCTGCACAACGAATGACGAGCGGTCCAGCGAGACGTATTGCTCGGCGGGATTGCCGAAGGTGAGGTGGTCGAGGAACACCGTGCCGTCCGTCGAATGAATCGCCGTGTCGCTGTTCCCATCGAAGTGCGCGAAGGCGATGCGCGTCTCGGGCGAACCCGCTCCGCCGTTCACGGTCATGCCGCCCCAATTGCCGGCGCCCGGCGCGGCGCTGAACCGGATGCGCGCGGTGTCCAACCCCTCGGCCAGGAGACGGCCACCATTGGCGACCGTGAAGTCCACGCCGGGACCCAGGAACACCGTCGTGCCGGGCCGAATGGTGAGAGTGGCGCCCGCACCCACGGTGATGTTGGCTGTTACCTGATAGGGACCGTTAGCCGCGGACCAACTGGTGTCCGTGGCGATCACACCATTCGCGGTTTGCACAGCCCCGTCGTCGTGCCAGAGGTCCACCGTGGTGCGGGCAAATTCGATGTCATTGGAATTGAACGATTGCACCAGCACGCGATTGATGCCGGGCTGCAGCGTAATGGTATTCGTCCAGCGGGCTTCCCACGCGGACCAGGCCGCCAGGCTGCCGTTGACGCGCACGCTACGAGTATCAATGGCGTTGGCGGTGCCGAAGAGCGTGACCGTGGGCGTAGTCGTGAACGGGAAGCCGCTTTGGGTCCCGAGCGTGTGGTTCACGGTAAGGGTCAAGGGCACCTGGGTCATCAAGGCAGTGCGGCGGTTGGCCAGGTAACTCTTCATCGGGTTGATGGTCAGCGTCTGGTCGGGGCCCCAACCGGAAAGAACCTGGTCGAGCACGGGATCGGCCTGCGCGGGGCTAAACGGGCCGTCAGCAAGGCGCTTGAGTTCCGCGAAGTAAGTCGGCGCGTGCTCGGGATGGCGCATGAAGCGGAGTAGCGTTGTTTGAAGCGTAGCGGGATCGCCGTTGGGATTGGGCGGATTAAGCATCATCCAGATGTTTGCGTTCACGACGGGCCAGTAGGTCGTGGTGTCGCCCTGGCCGAGGATGGTGTCGAAGTCGTGAGCCAGGAGGATGAACCGCGGGTCGTTCAAGCCGCGGTACATGGCGTAGTCGTCACCGATTCCATTGCAGAGCGCGGTCTCGCCGTAGCCGAAGAAAGTGCATACGGCGAAGTAGCGCATCCACATCTGGACGTTCACATTCGTTCGGACGGCCTGGACGTAACTGGCGTTGGGCAGGCCAGTCGAAAGCGCGGCGGTCAGGCTGGCCATATCGGACCAGTCGTTGTCGCTCTGGTTCGAGGTCTTCGAGTAACCACGCGCGTAGTAGAAATCCACATTCGTTCCACCGGCGGCCAGGTCGGAATCGTGGTTGCCGCTGGACGCCCGATAGGCATTGCCCTGACCGTCGTTGGGGAAGTGGTTCGCGGCGAAGTCGCCATTGATCGGCTCGACCAGGACGTAAGCGCCGAATCCGCCTCCGGTGCCGCCGCCGTTCTGCGGCGTGCCGGACGGAGCGAGGTTATTTCCGTTGAGGCGCACTTGCACGATGCGCGCGTCCGCCACGGGCAGGCCGGCTTTTTGCGACAGGACGCTGCCGGCCAACTGGGCGTGGATGAAGCGGGAGTTGAGATTGATTTCGCTCAGGCCGTTCCAGCGGTTGTCGGTCGGGATGTTGAGGCGCCAATTCTTCGGATTGCCGTTGCGGCTGCCCGCGCCGCGGATGCGCAGGCCGCAACCGTAGCGCACCTTTGTGCCATCGCCGTCGAGGCTGATGAACGTGGTGTTCATCTCAGCGTCGCTGTTTTGGTTGATGGCGGCGAACTCGGCGCGTTCGGTTTCCGTCAGCACCAGGCGCAAGAACGGCATGTTCGTGGAGGAAAGCTGGTCGTCCACCTGGTAAAGGGCATTGGCGTTCTGGGCAAACGTGTTGTTGGTTTGCCATGCGGGAGCAGGCCAGGTGCGCGTGAGTCCGAAGGTGTCCGCGGCCTGGACATAGAATTCGATGACGGCGCGATTGGTCTGCGCGGGAATGCTGGCCGCGTAGAGCTTGTCATTCGCCACGCCGTCCTTGTGTGCACCGTCGTCGAACATCGGCGCGGAGTTGAATGTGCCAGGTGACGCGATGCTGTGATTGCGCCAGAACAGCGTGACCGAGGCGACGCCATTGCTCAGTTCGTCCAGGATCCGGGCACTGATCGTCACGTCGTTGGTCGAGCGAGGGACGGGCGGAGAATGCGCCGCGTCGAGGATGAACGGAGCGACATTGGTGGCCCGGGCGGAGTTGGCAGCGCCGGGGGTGCCCAGAAGATTGGTGCTGGCGACCCAGTTCTGGCCAAGGTCGTTCGGAAGCGCGGAATTGACCAGTTCGAGCGAGCTGCCGAAGCCGTCGGCCGCCGAGTACCACGACCAGCCGGAAGCGTTGTTGTCCACAATGTGCCGGCAAACGATCGTGCCGGTGGCGGGCGAGGCAGGCCCACCGTTCACGGTGATAGTGAAGGTGCTGCTGCCGGCGTTGGCGATGGTGAAGCGGCCGTTGTACTCGGGCTGATTGGCGCCGGTGATGTAGACGGTCTCCCCGCCGTTGTAGCCGTGCTGGGGTACGGTGACGGTCGCAGTGGTGCCCGCCAGAGTGATGCTCGAGACGCGTTGCGCGGGACGGCCGCGGGCGCGAGTCGCCCAATCGCCTTCAGTCGCGTAATGGACCGTGTTGACGCTTTCGCCCAGCGGCGTGACCAACTCGAGCGTTTCGTCGGAATTCGCCAGGCGGCCCGCCCAGTTGCCGATGACATTGCTGACGCCGGGATAACGTGCGCGGAAGGCATTGGTGTCCGCTGCCACGACGAGGTAGCCGCCCGCGGGAATCGCGATGTTCGGGAATGTGAAGTCCGCGCCGCGAGCGAAGCTCCAGCCCGCGAGGCTCACGAGGTTCGAAGTGACGTTGTGCAACTCGACCCATTCGTCGGCGAGGCGGTCGGACGCCGGGTGGAACATGATTTCGCTCACGATGACCTTGCCCTCAAAATTCGCCGCCGGGTCGACGACGTAATTCCATTCGCCTCCGCTGAAATTGTTGGGCAACGGAGTGGCCAGGTCGCTAATCAAGTGACCCACGACCCAGCGAACTTCGACCACGCCATTGGAAGCGGGCAGAAAGTTGAATGTATACGGGCCCGCGCCCGAGCCACTGACGGTGATGGGACGGCGGCCGTTCAGGAGCAAGTCGTTCGTGTCCACGCCGACGACCGGCTCGGTGAACGTCACTGCAATTCGCGTGAGTGAGCGCAGCGTCACGAACGGGGGCGGGGTGATGGCGGCGACGGACGGCGCGAGCGTGTCCGGAGTCGTGTAGGACCAGGTCGCGCCAGGAACAGTGGCGTCAAAGGAATTCGGCACGGCGGCCAGGTCGCGAATGCCGTGATTGTTGGCCCAGGTCATGTTGACCAGGGTCGCATTGGCTTGGGCAAAGCTGAAGGTGTACGGCCCCGCGCCGGAGCCGTTGACGCCGCTTGCCGGCGAGCCATTGATGAGCAAGTCGCTGGCGTTCACGCCGGTCACGGGTTCGGAAAAAGTGACCGAGAGCTGAGTCAGGTTGGTCACGAGAGCGCCAGCGGGCGGGCTCTTCGAGACGATGGTCGGCTGGACTTGGTCCACGAGGGTGTAGCTCCACGAACTGCCGGGCCGCGTGCTGTCGAACGGGTTGGCTTCCGGTTCGCTGTCGGTAATGCCATGCCCCGTGACCCAGCCAACGGACACCGCGCCGTAAGGCGGCTGCGGGAAGGTGAACGTGTAGGTGGTGCCTCCGCCCGCCAGGTTCGCAGCCGGTGCGCCGTTGATGCGCAGGTCCGTGGCATCCACGCCTGTGACCGGTTCGCTGAAAGTGACGGTCAGTTGCGTGAGCGCCGCGACCGAAGCGCCCGCCAGCGGCGACTGCAAGGCGATTGTGGGAGCACTCGGATTAAGCAGCGTGTACTGGAAACTCGCCCCGGCCGCGGCGCCGTCGAAGGGCTTGGGCGGCGAGTCCAGATCCGCGATCCCATGCCCGGCGGCCCAGGTGACATTGACCGGGCCGAACGGCGGTTGCGCAAAACTGAACGTATACGTCGTGTTCGTGGTGCTGCTCACGCCGGTCGCAGGCACGCCACTGACCAGCAAGTCGCCGGGATCGACGCCGCTGACCGGTTCGGTGAAGCGGACGGTGATGTTCGTCAGAACGAACACGGCGCCAGCCACCGGGTTGACCGTGCTCAGGCGCGGCGGGATTTGGCTCGGGTCGAGCACGAAGGCGTAGAGCTGCGCGTTCCAGCAAAAGTCGCTGCTCGTGGTGGGCTGGTTGTTGAACCCGTGCACGGCGATGACGTTCGGGCCCTCCACCAGGTAGCTGTTCGCATTGGCCAACGTGAAGCTGGTGTAAGGGACGCCGTTGTTGTTTGGCTCGTTGGCCGCGGTGGGTGCGGAACCATTATATGGAATTTCGCCCGTGGCCATGTTGTTGCGGAGCACTTCCGTGCCGTTGATCCACACGATGGCGCCGTCATCAATGGTGGCCACGAGAAAGAGGTTGGTGACGGAACTGGCGCCGAGCACATTGAACTGCTTGCGGAAAAAAAGGCTGCTGTACGCGCCGCCGTTCATGTCGGTCACCGCGGTGCCGGGATTGGCCGCATTCGTGAACGAGGTGTCGCCGTAGAAGAAAGGCGCAGGAGCATTGGACCAGCCCGAGTCATCAAACTCAGACTGTCTCCAGGCGTCGATGGGCGCCGAAGCTTCGGCGAAGCCCTTGAGGAACCGCCAGGTCGAGTTGGATTGCACCAGGACGGTGCGCAGGTCGAGCGTGTAACTCCAGGTCGCCCCGGGGCCCGTCGCGTTGAACGGATTCGGCGTGACGGCCAGGTCGGCAATGCCGTGGGCGCCGGCCCATGAAACATTGACGTTGCCGCTGCTGGGTTGTGGGAAGCTGAAGGTGTAGCTGGCGCCGCTGCCGTTGAGGCCGACTGCGGGCGTGCCGTTGATGAGCAGGTCCGCGGCGTTCACGCCTCCCACGGGTTCGCTGAAGGTGACGGAGATTTGCGAGAGGTTCGTGACCGATGCGCCGGCGGCAGGAACACGGGAAACAATGGTGGGCGGAACCGCATCGATCAGGTCGTAAACCCACGCGGCGCCGGGGCCAGTGGCATTGAATGCCAGGTTGGAAGGATAACCGATGTCGGTGATGCCATGGGAGGTGGCCCAGCGGATGTCGACTTCCCCGTATGCCGGCTGAGGGAATGTGAAGGTGTAGTTGGATATGCTTCCGCTGACGCCCGTGGCGGGAATGAAGTTCACCAACAAGTCGGCGGCATCGACATTGATGACGCGTTCGCTGAACGTGACCGTGATGTTGGTCAGGCCCGTGACCGTGATACCGGCAGCCGGGACGCGCGAAGCAATCGTCGGCGCAACGGTGTTGGTCGGCGGGGCGATGACGACGACGGTGATCTCGGGGGAGAAGCCCAGCCGACCCTCGGAATCGGCGGCCCAGACCGAAAGGACGTTCGTGCCGAAGGCGGCGTTGGTCCAGACGACGCTGAAGGGGCTTGTGGTGTCGGTCAAAAGGTCAACGCCGTTGGTGAGAAAAAGTACTTCAACGACGTCGCTCAGAGCGGTGACGCGCGCGGAGAAGACGAGATTGGTCGGGCCGTTGAAAATGGAGCCGTGGCTGGGGCTGAGGATTTCCACAAGTGGCGAGCCAAGTGCGTCATACACGGCCACCGAGGCTTGCGCGGAAGAGGACGCTCCCTGGTTGTCGGTGGCAACGGCGCGCACGGTGTGCAGGCCGGGGGAGGGGCTGTTCCACGCAAGGGTGTAGGGCTCGGACGTGAGTTGGCCCAGTTTCACGTTGTCGGCGTAGAACTCGACGTTGGTGACGGAACCATCCAGGTCATTGGCCGAGGCTTCCAATGAGACGACCGATGGGGCGAGGAAGGCAGCGTTGTTGGTGGGACTGAGCAGTTGGACAATGGGACTCTGGTTGCGGACAATCGTCGGCACTCCGAGGAGGTCCATGTCGAAGCTGATGTCCGAGCTGTTGGCTGTGGTCTGGTGAATTTCAACGGCGAGGACGTTGGTTCCGCTCACCAGGGCCGAGGCAAGAGAACTTGCGCCGAAGTAAGTGGTGCCATCGTCGTTGGCGTTGTTGGCGAATGTCGAAAAGGTTACTGGCCCGCCCGGCATGTTGAATCGTCCGATCTCGACGCCGTTGAGGTAAACCACGGCCCCATCATCGCGCAGCACTTCCTGGATCAGCAGCGAGTATGCGGCGGCGTCAGGGATGGCAAATGCGTGCCGGAAGTAAGTGGTGGTGAACTTGTTGTTCTCGTCGGGGCCAAAGCCAACCACCGTGGCCTCCGGGCGCGGTGGATTATCGGCGCTGTCGCCGTAGCCCAATTCCGCAGGGCCGCTGTTCCAGGAACTGTCGTCGAATCCAATGGAGACCCAGTTCGTGCCCTGGTCAACCCCCGTATCGAGATACTTCCAGACGGCTCCGCGTTGCACCAGAGTTTGGGCGACGGCGATATTGATGGCCGCGGCGTTGTAAGTGTTGCCGGCGTTGTCCTTGCCGGTCGCAGTGAACCGGTGCGCGCCGCCGGTGACGCCATTCCACACCGCGTTGAACGGCGCAGTCGCGTCCTGGCCGAACTTCTGTCCATCGACAAAGAATTCCACGTTGGTCATCGAGCCGGATTGCAACAGTGCCAGGGCCGAGACTGTGATGGGGTTGGTGTTCAGGTACACGGTTCCGTCTTGCGGCGACACGAGGTTCAATCCCGGGCTCAGGACAGCGACGCTCACGACCGCGGAGGTCCAGGAGAGGCCGAAGCTGTCCACCGCGATGGCCGCGAAGCTGTTCGTGCCCGGCGGCGGGCTGGGGATGATGAAGTCATAAGGTGGATTCGTCACCGACCCGAACAACCCGCCCGGACGGTAAAGCTCCACTCGCGTCACAGTGGCGTTTGGAACGCTGGCTTCGACATGAACCGGGATTGGCGTGCCCAAGGCCACAACACTGCCATTGGTGGGGGTGGTGATGAAAACGGAGGCCAGCATTTGCAGGTTGAGGACGTACGGGCCGGAAGCCGGATTCTGGCCGCTAAATCCACTGCGGCCGTCGATGGCAATTCGATAGGTGGTGCCCCCCACGGCGGCGAACTCGACCCGGCTCCGGCTGTTGCCCCCGAACCCTTCGCTGATGTTGTCGTTGGCGGCGATCTGCGTGAGAGCGTTGACCGCAGCGCCCGTGTAAACGCCCAGCAGTGTATTAAAATCGCTGCCGAGGGTGTCGATGCGCGTCTGGCCGTTGGTGGGCGCCGTCCACCGGAACCACACCGAGCGGCCACCGGGCAGGCCGGCATGGTTCGGTTCGCCCGTCTCCTTGGTGGCGTTGGGGATTCCCGCCTGGTTTTGGCCTGAGTTGCCGTTGGTCGTAAGAACCGTTCCGGTCAACGTCCAGGCATTGGCAAAATTATCATTGGCGGGCTGCGCCTGGGCGGTCCAAGGGCCCAGGAGGGTGAGACCGGCGACACTAAGGGCAAACAAAAAGCACTTCATGGGGCTGGTTTCAGTGGAGTTGAGGTTGGAAGCAGGTTGAGCCTGGGAACATCGGGACAACAGTGATTGTGATTAGCCAGTCAGCTGACATTGGGTCCATGTGTGACAATCGTGTGACTGAGCCGGTTACGCGGTTTTTCAACGGAGTAATGGCCTGCCAGCACTCCGCCGCCGACACGGCGCGGCGCGATGGCTGTACACACTTCGAGCTTCAGGTGTACAGGCGTGATTCAGCCCGAAGGTCCGCAGAAATTCTTGCGGCACCTATTGCGCGAATCGCAGAGCCCGGCGAAAGGTCAAAGCTCCAAAGAATCCTTGAGCTTGAACTTGAGCTTTCATTGGTGCCTCCCGCCACTTGCTTTCGCGCTGAATGTGAGCATATGTACAGGCATGAAAGCGGTCCCTGTTGCGACCTTTAATGAAACGGGGCCAGCGCAGCACCTGCGCGACCGGCTCCTGCGGGCCGGCATCCAGACCCGCGTCAACGATGAATCAAAGCTCGAACGCTTCTGGTTCATGTCCGAGCCCCTGGCGGCATTCCACGTGGAAGTCGACCAGCCTGACTTCCTGAACGCCCGGCGGCTGATCCAGGAATGGCACGCCTCCGACGGTGTACTCAACGAAGCGGTCCTCTGCCCTTCGTGCCGCTCATCGCGCGTCGAGTTTCCGCAAATCACGCGCAAATTTGCGATGCCGGTCATTGCAGCCGTCCTTATGGCGTCGCACTTGATGCGCCGGAGATACTACTGCATGGACTGCCATTTCACCTGGCCGAAAGTCGAGCCGGTGGAACGGGAACTCGATCCGCTCGGCTGGCCCTACGACTCGAAGTTCTGGCATCCCGAGCGCGCCGCCAAGCAGAACGAGCCTCCGGGTGTTCGAAGTCGCGAAGGAGCGCAGGCGTCCGGCTCAGCTCGGCCGTAGGGTTTGGACGACTGGCCCTCGTCAACGCAGCGTCGAGTCGAAAGCGCTGAATCCTCGCTGGACTTGCGGCGCAGCCGAACCGAGGGCGGCGGAGAATGCTTCAAGCTTCGCCCCTTGCCCTGCGCACAGGCTCGCGGCTTGTGCGGCAACCGCTTCGTCGTAGCGTTCGAGCGCGGGCAAGAGCCGGGCAGGGGTTTGACCGTGTTGTTCGATGAGCTTGCGTGCGTAAACGCGCGCGGCGGTGAAACGGCCATCCCCGTCAGCATCGAGCCAAATGGGATTGGTCGAACCGATGACCCGGCCAGTCCATTGGCGCGACGTGGGCTGGTAGGGCCTGGGAATCGCCCAATACGGCGCGGTGACGGCTGGCCCAGTGGCGATCGCCACGAGGTGAACATCGTGCGCCGGGCGCGGCAGGGTCCAGGTCACGGTCGCGTTCGTTCCAATGGCTCCTGCTAATTCCCGTTCGCGAACCTTCGTACCGTTGGCGTAGAGCGAGACGTTCGTCGCGCCCACCCAGGAGGGCCCCAGGACACGCACGCTCACGCGCACTTGTTCGCCGAGGTTCGTCGCGAGGTCTCCCACGCCGAAGCGCCCGTCCACCGACAGGTCCGCCAACAGCCCCATGCTCACCAGCGCGCGGCCGGCCAAGAGATTCGAGCAGGCGGCCGGCACGTCGAGTTGCCCGGGGTTCGCGTCGGGACAGGCGACGTAAGTTCGGCCCTGCCCGACGATGTAACGGCTCACATCATGGCCGTCGCTGGAGCCAACGGCGGTGATGCGATACCCATAATTGAGCAGCGCGAACCAATCGCGATAAACCAGCAGGTAGTCGGACTGCTGCGCGGAGGAGTTCATCAGCTCCATGGCGTCAAATGTGAATTCCGGTCCGCGTTTGTTCTCTCCGGAGACCGAGTTGAAATTCGTGGCGGCGAACGGCTGGAAATTGTTGTGGACGTTGCGCGGGTGGTTCAGCACCACGACTCGAACGTTGGGCGTGGCTCGCATCGCGGCCATCAGGCGCGGCCAATCGGTGATTTTGAAGTCGGGCACGCGCGCGTCGGGTTGCACGGGAAAGATGTTGAAGTGGCCTGCGGCCGTCGTGACTTCGTTACCGGTGACCGGCGTGAAGTGCTTCGTGACGCCCATCTGGCGGGCGGCTTCAGTGTAGTCGATGTGCAGGTTATGGTCCGTGGCGATGGGCAGTTCGATGCCTTCCCCCGCCAGCGTGAGCATGCGTTCCTCGATGGTAGCGTCGCCGTGACGGCTGTGCGTGAAGGTGTGAACGTGGGTGTCGCAACTGACCAGGCCGGTTGTGGCTACTTCGCGGCGCAACGAGAACGTGAGCCGTGCGAGTTGCCCGGAGGCCACGTTGACCTGCTGAGTGGCGACGCTCCATTCGAAGCCGCGCGAGGCGTAGACGGTATAATCGCCCGATGGAAGACCGATGCGCGCGTTGCCCGCGGCTGCGTAAACAACCCCGGGGCGCGCCGCAAGCGGCGCCGCGGGCGGGTTCGTCCGGCCCAGCAACGGCGCCAGCGCGCCGCGCGCGTCCACGACCGTAACGCGGCAAGGCAAAGGGCGACCCTCGGCTGCGTCGGTGATGTTGACGGCGAGCGTGCCTTCGGAGATCTCGTTCAGCGGCCGATCGACGATCTCGACTTGCTGAATCACGATGTCGTCGCTCTCCTTGGGTGGGAGCAGGGAGAGAACATTTTCGCCTTCACGCAACGTTCCGGGCGCAATGGCGAGGGCGTGAACCAGGTCCGCTTCCATCAGGAACAATTTGCCCAACCGCCGGCCGTTCAACTCGACGAACCAGTCCTGGCGCACATCGTCCTGGCGGATGAACAGCGCCGCCTCGCGGCTGTTGGTCTGCGCAGTAAATCGAAGGTCCAGCCTCCGCGCATCCGGCGGCCAGTTGGCGAACCATTCCCATTCAGGCGCGTCGGGGCTCCCTAAATGAAGGCGCTGGGTGTTCAACACCAGAGGCGCTGCGCTCGTGGGCTGTGGTGACAGCGCCCCGAGGAGCAACCCGGCGAAAATCACTCGTCGCATGCCCCACAGTATGCCGGATCCAAGCATCGATGACGACCCAAACGGGGTGGGGCGCGTCGCTCCGCGCGCGCCGACGTCCGGACGGAAAGGTGACTCGTTCTGGAAATCGGGCATCGGCGCGCGCGGAGCGACGCGCCCCACTTTCGTTTCATTTCGTCCGCTCGCGGGAAAGGCGAACCGATGGTTCGTCGAGCGGAATTACCGCCAGCCGCGAGTAGAGGCGGCGGGCTTCAGCCGCGTTCTTCTTCTCATTCAGTTCCCCGGCGCGCTTTAGCAGGTCCGGGGCCCGCTCGATCCAGGGCAACCGCTCCGCAACCGCGCGGGCCTGGCGGATTTCGACGGCATCAAGATTCGTGCCGGTCGTGCCACGAAACATGAGATGATGGCGATTGGTGTGGTGCTGCAACGAAAGGGCGTGGCCCAGTTCGTGCGAGCTGACCCGAGGCAACGGTTCGTCGATGCCGCCGGGAACGGGCTCCAGCTTGGCCGTGTCCTTCACGAACATCGCCTCGCCCAAATACACGCCGTTGGCCGAGAATCGTTTGACGTAGTAGATGTGGAACAGGTTCGTCGCGCGACTCGCCTCTGGCCGCAGCGAGAGGAGGCCTCGCAAGTCGTCGGGCAGCCCCATCCGCGCAGTGTAGCCCTGGTTCAGCGACTCCTCGCGCACGAGCGATTCGAGCCAGAAGCTGATGCCGGCCTGCGACCAGATGCCGTTCATTTTTTTCAGGACGCGCGCGACGTCTGAGTTCGTCAGTGTCGTATGGATGGCTGGTCCGTTCGTTGCTGCAAGCAGATGCACGCGCACCGGGGCGATCAACCAGTCGCTAAAAGAGAACTTGGGGCGCGAAAGCTCCGCGGCGCCGGCGTCCGGGTTCAACGCAAACCAGGCCAAGAGCGTGCAAAATGCCAAGAGTCCGGTTCTCGGTCTCATTGTCCACAACTTCCCCTGCGCAACGGCGCCTTGCGAGTCCTTTCGGCGGAGCGCCGAGCTCCTGCTCGGCTCGTGAATCTCATCAGGCTCTCGCCGAGCCGGAGCTCGGCGCTCCGATCCCAATGCGCAGTTTCAATCTTGAACCGCTTCGTGCGCCAGTCGTAACGTTCCCGGCGTGAAACCCAGCACAATTGTCCCGAACCCACTCCTCCGCATGGAGAGCTTGGCGATGCTCCGGCGAATCCTTTTCTCCTTCGCACTGGCCTTGCTGCCGATTGCCGCGGCGCCCCAGGCCCGCGCCAAAGGCAAGGCCGAGCACGTCGTCGTCGTGGTCTGGGACGGAATGCGCCCTGATTTTGTCCGCCCGCAGTATTGCCCGACGCTCTACTCGCTGGCGACCAACGGGGTGTTCTTTCGCCGCAACCATTGCGCGTTCATCTCCTCCACCGAGGTCAACGGCACCGCGCTGGCGACGGGCGTGCATCCGGGGCGCAGCAGCATCATCGCCAACACGGAGTTCCGGGAAGACTTCAGCACGCTCAATTCCTTTGCGACCGAAGGGCTGGAGTACGTGCTGCGCGGCGACCGGCTGACGCAAGGCAATTACCTGCGTGTCCCCACGGTCGCGGAAACCCTCCAGGACGCGGGCATTCGGACGGTCGTCGCGGGTGCGAAGCCGGTCGCCCTGCTCCACGATCGGAACAGCCGGAAACAATCGGCTGCGGAGAAAGAGTCGGTGACCTTGTTCGAGGGCAAGACGCTGCCGAGGTCCGTGCTCGAATCGCTGGTGAAGGTCAATGAAGACAAGGCGTGGAGCACGAACGTGACCCATCCGAACACGACCCAGGACAACTGGACCACGCGCTCGCTGGTCAAGGGTCTGTGGAAGAAAGAGATTCCCAAATACACGCTGCTCTGGCTCAGCGAGCCGGACAAGACGCAGCATGAGACCGGTGTCGGCTCGTCAAACGCATTGGTGGCCATTGAGACCAGCGACAAGAACCTGGCCGACGTGCTCAAGGCCCTTGAGGAAAAGGGCGTGCGGGACAAGACCGACATCATCATCGTGTCCGACCACGGCTTTTCCACCATTCAACGCGGACCGAATGTCGTCGACATCCTCAAGAAGCAACGCTTCACGGCCACCAAAAAACTGGAAAACCCGGAGCCGGGGGATGTCATGGTCGTGCCGGTCGGCGGCAGCGCGCTCTTCTACGTCATTGACCGGGTCGAGTCGGTGACGCGGCGCCTCGTCGAGTTTTTGCAAACCAGCGACTTTGCGGGCGTGATATTTTCACGCTTGCCAATCGAGGGGACATTCCCTCTGGGAGCGATCCGCTACCCGGATACGAATTCCGCGCCCGACGTGTTGATTTCGCTCCGCTGGTCCGCCGATCGCAACGAGCACGGTCACGCGGGGATGATTGTTTCCGTGGACGGCACGAAGGGCAAAGGGACTCACGCTTCGCTCAGCCGCTTCGACATGAATAACACGCTGGTGGCCTCGGGGCCTGATTTCAAGAAGGGCCATATCAGCGATGTGCCGAGCGGCAACATCGATGTGGCGCCGACGGTTCTCTGGCTGCTCGGCGTTAAGCCCTCGCAGCCGATGGATGGCCGCGTGCTTCACGAGGCCCTCAGTTCCACTGAAGGAAGCGTGCCTGCGCCGGTGGAACGCCGGCTCGACGCGACGCGCGACGTCGGCTTCCTGCGCTGGAACCAGTACCTGAAGTACATCGAGGTCGGCAACGCTGTTTACTTCGACGAGGGCAACGGCGAAGCCATGCTCAAGTAAATACTCGAACCGGCCGTTGAGACGGCTATGCGGCAAGTTTCTGCGGCGCGAGTGACCCGATTGCAGGGTTCTCTTTCAGCCCGGTCAAAAATCCTTGGTTCCGCAGCCTCCGACGTGAGCCGGAGCATTATAGAGTTTGCCAAAAGTCATTTCCGATTGGTGGGGCTGCGTTGCCGCGCAGCCTCGCACGCCCGGCAGGTCGTGCGCCACCAATCGGAAATGACTTTTGGCAACGAGCCCATTTCCTCGGGAATCGTTGAAAGAGCAGCGCCGGCTCGCGCCGGATGTTACCTTATTCACGGGCTGTTGGGTTTCCTCCTGGCGACAGCCGCGCTACCCGTGAGCGCGGCCGCAGCAGAAGCCGATGCAGGCCAGCCCGCAGTGGACAAGAGCGCCTATCACCTCTTCAATCCCACCCCGTCCAAGTACATGCGGGAAATGGATGTCGATGGTCCGGGCACGACGGAGAGCCCTTATACGCTCGATGCGGGCCACTTCCAGGTCGAAATGACTTTGTTCGGTTACAGCTCATACAAGGAAACATTCGATGGAGTGAAGTATCGGTATGACTTCTGGAGCATAGGTCCAGTCAATTTGAAGGTCGGCTTGTTCGACAAACTCGACATGCAACTCGTGTTGGAACCCTACAACCATGTTCACGAACGCGAAGATGGGTACTACGAGGTCACGAGAAAGGGTTTCGGCGACACGACCTTGCGCTTCAAACTGAACTGTTGGGGCAATGACAGCGGGCGAACGGCGCTGGCACTGACACCCTACATGAGATTTCCCACGAGCGACGAGGGGCTCGGGAATGACCGCATCTCGGGAGGGCTCATTGTTCCGGCGTCCGTGGCATTGCCGGGCGATTTTTACCTCGGCTTGACCGGCGGCATTGCCAAGGCGCGGAGCGACGACGAGCAAAACTACCACACAGAATACACGGCCAGCGCAGCGCTCGCCCATTCGCTGTTCGGGGATTTGCTAGGCTACGTCGAATACTACAACGCCTGGAGCACGGAGAAAGGCGTGGGAAACGTCGGCACGTTCAACGCGGGCCTGATTTATTCGGTGACGGACAACCTCCAACTCAACACCGGCGTGAACATCGGGCTAACAACCTGGGCCGACGACTGGTATGGATTTGTCGGCATGGCCTGGCGTTATTAGCGGGTGCTACTGCGTCATCCATCGCGACGTGAGGGCCATGAGCTCCGCGTCCAGAAGTTCCCTCCGCCGCTTCGCCTCTCGCAAGGCTTCTCGAAGAGTGGGTGCGAGGTCGGACAACGAACTTTTCAAATGCCCCGCCGGTCGCACTGAGTCCATGGGTAGTTGCCCAAACCCCTCCTCTGCCGTGGCGGCGACGAATATGAACGGGACATCAGGCCGCTTTTCCCTGGCGATGGCCAGCGCCGCAAGTCCGTCGAACGCCGGCAACCCGCCATTCGAGAGAATCGCGTCCGGGCGGTGGCACTCCAACTCTCGAACAAACGCGTCCTTCGAGCCGATGCATCGGGTGTGGAAAGACAGCCGGGCCCGACGCAGTTGTCGGTGTATTTTCGCCACGAATGCCGGGCTATCTTCTACGATGAGGATCCCGATGGGTTGCTTCATCTCAAGTTTCCTGAGTGGCCGCTAATAATGCAGCCGGTAGTATTGGTTGCCGAGGGTTGCGCCGTTGGTCGCGCGGATAAAGCCGCCGTTGGTCGTCAAAAGCCCCGAGTAGGCCAACCATTCATTCGGCATCGGTGGATTATTGAACGACGGGATGTATTGCAACTGATAGCAGCCATTCGATGCCGGCCAGGAGAGAATGATGTTCTGACTGCTGTCGCGGAGGATGGCCAATTCCGGCGCCGGACCGGCAAGCACGGTAACAAGGAACGAGCAAGTGTTGGTGTTCCCGGATACGTCGGTGGCCGTGACCTGCACGGTATTTGTGCCAACGGAAAAAGCGCTCCCTGAAGGCGGACTGGCCTCGAGGCTGGCAAGCGCGCAATTGTCCGTCGCGCTCAGTGTGAATTGAACTGGCACCGGACACGCGCCCGCGGCCGTGACCGTGAGATTCGTCGGGCAGGTCACCGTCGGCGGTTCGAGATCCTTCACGACGACTTGGAACGAGCAAGTGTTGGTGTTCCCGGATGCGTCAGTGGCGGTGACCCGCACGGTATTTGTGCCAACGGAAAAAGCACTGCCTGAAGGCGGACTGGTCTCGATGCTCACGATCCCGCAATTGTCCGTCGCGCTCAGTGTGAATTGAACTGGCACCTGGCACGCGCCCGCAGTCGTGACCGTGAGATTCGTCGGGCAGGTCACCGTCGGCGGTTCGAGATCCTTCACGACGACTTGGAACGAGCAAGTCGCATTCGGCGGAGTCCCATTGGCTGCAGTCACCACGACCGTGTGCGTCCCTACGGGAAATGGATAAGGCGACATAATTGGAAAGCCATTGAGCGTATAGGTCAATGTTGGCTGAGGAACGCCAGTGTTGATGGTGGCGCTGAATGCGACCGCCTGGAAACAGGCGCCGGGCAAAGCGTTGGCTGTGATATTCGGCGGACAGGTGATCTGCGGCGGTGTCTGCGGTGTCGTATACGTCAGGACCACGTCGTTCCCTCCGATGCCCGCTGCGTAACTGATCTGGAGATTCGTGCCACCAATGACGAGAGAGCTTCCTTCGGGCAAGCCGTTGAACACGCCCGTGACCGCATCGTTGGCGTTGTTATCAATGATGGTAAATGTGTCTCCCGGTACGGGCGCAAATCCCAACGAGACGTTGAGACTGCCCGCAAGGCTAACGGTACCGCCGACCTTCAGTTGGTCATAATCGGAGCCCGGCGTCGTGCCAGTCAACTCCACGCGAAAAGTCGTGTTCGACGTGAAGGTCAGATGACTCGTCTGGAGCATGCCCGGGCTGGCGCCCGGACTGATCGTGCCGGGACCGGAAACGCTGCCGACGCGGCCGATTCCACCCAGCAATCCCGCCGACCCCACCGTGACGGCGCTGCCCAGTTGTGAGCCATTGACCATTAGCGAGCCGTCGTTGACGGAGGTTGGGCCACTGAAGGTGTTGTCGCCATTGAGAACCAGCGTGCCCGTGCCAAATTTTGCAAGTCCTCCCGCGCCGCTGATGACGCCCCCAAAGGTCGTGGAAGTGTTGTCGCGCCCGACACACAAAATGGCCGCAGCGCCTCCGGTCTCGATGTGCCCGCTTCCAGCGAGCGATGCAACGACGTTGCTGGAACCTTTCATGTCCAGCAAGCCGGCGCCGTTCACAGAGAGGGATGAGTTGAGCGAAACTTGCTGGGCGGCATCCAGTCGAACCACATCTGCATCGGCGCCTCCCGTTCCGTTACCGATGACCAGGGCGCCCGGCACGGCGTTGGTGGTCGTTTTGCTAAGCGACAGTGTGCCTTGATTGACGGTCGTCGCGCCGGAATAGGTATTCGGGAGTGAACCGGAGAAGACCAATGTGCCGTCGCCGCTTTTCGTCAAACCGCCCGCGCCACTCATGACACCCGACAGATTCAGCACGGCATTGGTTGCCACGGTGATGCCGGAGTTGCTGCCAAGTTGAATGGCGCCGGTCCAGTAATTACTCCCTGCGTCGGACGCCAGCGTGCCGCCGGCGAGGCTAAGCGGTTCGCCGCTCCCGGAAATCCCATTCACTGAAAGCAGCGCGTCGGTGTTGACGATCGTTCCCTGATTTGTTGTCCCGAGCCCCAACGCGTCGAAAATGGCCAGAGTCCCTTCACTGACTGTCGTGGTTCCCGAGTAGGTGTTCGCAGCCGCAAGGTGGAGCGTCCCCGCACCCGTCTTGATTATCCCGCCGGTTCCGGTGCCATTCCCAATGACGGCTGAGATCAGCAGATCCACTGGGGCCGAGCCATTAGCGATGTTGCATGTGCGTACGGCGCCCTGCAACGAGAGGTTCCCGGCGATAGTCGCCTGAGTGCTGGCGGCATTAACGTTCAGACCCCCGTTGAGACCCAGGCTGCCGTTCCCGGTGGCGACGTTGCCGCTGGTCATGGTCAAGGATCCTATCCCGCCGCTGAAACCGCCCAGGTCGAGCTTTCCGGAACTGTTAATCGTGACCGCGGACGCACTGGCTATTTGTGAATTGCCATTGAACAAGACCAGGTCCGCGTTGACTCCTCCTGTTCCATCTCCGATCACCAATGCGCCGGGCACGGCGTTGCTCGTTGTCTTGCTGAGGAACAAGGTGCCTTGATTGACGGTCGTGGCACCCGAGTAGGTATTGTTCGATGCGCCTGAGAAGATGAGCGTGCCGTCACCGCCTTTTGTGATGCTGCCCGAACCGCTAATGACGCCCGAGAGATTCAAGCCGGTGTTGGGCGCCACGTCGATGCTGGAGCTGTTGCTGAGTTGAATGGGACCGGTCCAAGTGTTACTGCCAGCATCGGATGCGAGTCTTCCGGCGGCGAGACTAAGGGATTCGCCATTGCCGGAGATGCCGTTGAGGGAGAGCGTCGCGCCGCTGTTCACCACAGTTCCTTGATTCGTCGTCCCGAGGCCCGCAGCAGTGAGGATAGCCAATGTGCCGCCGTCAACTGTGGTAGGCCCTGTGTAGGTATTGGCGGCTGCGAGTTTCAGCACCCCCCCGCCTGTCTTCAAGATTCCACCGGTCCCCGTGCCGTTGGCAATGACGGAGGAGACGAGCAAATCGATCGGGGCGGAACCATTGGCAATGTTGAACGTGCGCGTCGCTCCCTGCAGCGTGAGATTGCCGCTGAGGGTCGCCTGCGCGCTGGAGGCGTTGACGGTAAGCGCGCCGTTCAAACCCAAGCTGCCCGCTCCAGAAGAGACGTTGCCGCCCGTCATGGTCAACGAGACCACGACGCTGCTGAAGCCGTCCAGATCGAGCCAACCGGAACTATTGATGCTCACGGCAACGGAACTGCCCAGTTGCGAGCTTCGACTACACCGGACCACATCCGCGTTGGCGCCGCCAATGCCGTCCCCAATAATGAGAGCACCTGCGATCGCTGTGCCCGTCTTGCCGAGGAGCACGGTCCCTTGATTGACGACGGTCGAGCCGGCATAGGTGTTGTTATTGGCTCCCTGTAGGAACAGCGTTCCCGCGTTCGTCTTGATCATCCCGCCACTCCCGCTGATTGCACCGGAAAGGATCACGTCGCCGGTTGATTCGATGGTCAAGGTTCGAGCCCCAAGGTTGACACCGCCGGTAATCTCCAGGGCGGCTCCGGCGCTGCAGCGGAAGGATTGGTGAGCGTTGAGTTGGAGGTTCAGGCTGATCGTGCTGGTTCCTATGGAGTTTGTGGCCTCGATGCCGCTGTTCAAGTTGATTGAATTGCCTCGAAGAAGGTAACCGGCGCCTCCGAACGAAATGGAATCGAATGCTGTACTCGCGGGGAAGTTGTTGGTGTTGGCGAGTTGGGATGCCCCGAACGGGAAGACCAGCTTATCGCCCGCGATCGGTGCGCCCGCGTCCCAGTTATCGCCATCCGTCCAGTTGCCGCTCTGGGCGCTCGCGCCCGTCCATACCTTTGTCGTCGGTGGAATGTAGTATTCGGCGACAATTGTTTTGTTCGAATTCATGGTCAACGCCAGCGGATTGCTGGTCGAGTCGGCATCCCCGGTCCAGCCGGTAAAAACAGCGCCAGACGACGCAGTCGCCGTGAGCGTAACGACGGAGCCCGGAGCGTATTTGCCGCCCTGGTCGGGGAGCGGATTGATGCCTACGGCGCCCGCGGGGAGCGGGTTTGTGGTCACGGCGAGGGTGTAAGACGCCGGCGTGAACAGCAGGTGCAATGTAATGTCTCCCGCATCATCATCGTAACTGTCCACGGCGACTTGATACGTAACATTGCTCTTCGTGGTGAACTTTACGCGGCTGGTGTAATCGCCTCCGCTTTCATCGTCGCTGGCCACTTCATTGAGAGTGGAAAGCGACGAGCCTGTGTATACGGCCAGGAGCGTGTCGCACAAGCTCCCGACCGTATCGACCGTCACGAACCCGGCTCCAGGCGACGTCCATCGCCACCAAACGGACTTCCCACCGTACGTGTCGTCGTGCAACGGTTCGCCGGGTTCAAGGGTCGCGCCACGGTTGGCGCGCGTCGAAGTGGCGCTGCTCCCCGTCAACACGACGGCGTTGGCGAAATTGTCGTTCGCCGGAATGGCGAACGTGCTGCCCATGACGAGATGCAACGTGATGCTGCCGGTGTCGCCATCATATCCATCGATGGCGATCTGATAAGTCGTGCCAGCCGTGGCATTGAACCGGCATTTGCTGTCTCCCTCCACGGTCGTCACGTAATCCTCGTCGTTGCCAGCGACAAACGTCAGATTCGCGAGTGAATTTCCTCTGTAAACGGCAAGCATCGTGTCCACCACGCTGCCCGCGGTGTCCAGGGTCACCCCGCCGGAGGAGGGAGCCGTCCAGGTCCACCACACCGACTTGGCGCCAAAGGTCACGAGGTGCATTGGCTCACCGATTTCGAAGGTAGCGCCGACGTTGGAACCGGTGGTCGTGATGCTGCTGCCTGTGAGCGTGATGCGGTTGGCAAAGTTGTCGTTCACGGGCACGGGGAAGGCGCTATCGAGGTCGAGCCGAAGGCGAATAAAACCTTCATCCCCGTCGTAGCCATCCACTGCAATTTGATAAGTAGTCCCGCTGGTTGCGTTAAACGTGACACGACTTTCCAGTCCGACGCTGCTCAATGGATCTTCATCGTTGCCCGCCACGAGCACCAGATTGGCGAGCGAGTTCCCCGTGTAGACGCCCAGCGCCGTGTCGATCACGCTGCCTCCGGTTGTCAACGTCACCCCGCCGCTGGCCGGCGCGGTCCAACTCCACCAGACCGATTTGCCGCCGAGCACGTCGGCGTGGAACGGCTCGTTGGGTTCCCGAGTCGCGCCGGTATTATCGCCGGACACATTGTTGAAATGGCTTCCCGTAACGGTAATGCGGTCGGCGAAGGCGTCGTTGGCCGGAGGCGGCGCGGCGGGTCCCAGCACCAGTTGGAGGGCAATGCTCCCCGTCGCACCCAGGCTGCCATCCACCGCAATCTGGTAAGCTGTTCCGGCCACGACATTCGCTGTGATGCGGCTCACGTTCGTCGTGCCGAGCGGGTCCTCGTCGTTGAAACCCACGAGCGTGAGGTTGGAAAGAACATTGCCCCTGAACAGGCTCAGCAGTGTGTTGAAGCCGCTCCCGGTGGTCGTGATCGTGACCCCGCCATTGCCCGGGGCGGTCCAGGTCCACCAGACCGACTTGCCGGCCTCGAAGGATGGGTCCGGCTCGCCAGGTTCAAGCGTGGCGTCGATGTTGTTTCCCGTGGTCGAGACGTTGGACCCGAACAGGGCGATGCGCGTGGCGAAATTGTCGTTGTTGGGAATGGCCGCCGCGCCCCGAAGGGCGATGCCCGCAAGGCACAGCACGAGCCCAATGGCCAACTGCAACCGGGCTGCATTTCTCACCGGGGACTGTGTCCGCCGACGCAAGGCGGATGAATCGCGCTTACACGTCTGCCTTCTCACGTCGGCGGCTGCAGTGCGTTGCATGTTGAAGCTCATGGTGAGAATGCTGGCTACACTTCGAGCCGTTTCCAGAATCCCGATTTCATCCAGGCGTAACAGAGGCCCAGGCAAACCAGCCAGGTGACCGCCACCGACGCCCAAACGAGCACCATGGGCCAGGCCAGGTAGATGGCCGCGAACCATGCCAGGCCGATCATCAGGAGGGTCAGGAACAGCTCGATGCCGAGGGCCGCGGCGGTGTCGCCGGTGCCCACCACAGCCGTGAACCACATCTCGGCCGGGATGGCGATCAACATCGCCAGGGCGATCACACGCAGGCTCGCGCTGCTTTCGCCCAGAACATCATCCCCGGGCGCGAACACGCCGACCAGCCATTGCGGGGCGCACAACGCCGCCAGGATGAAGGGCACCGTCGCCAGAACCGCCGCGCCTGTTGTGCTGCGAAGCACGGCCCCAATGCGATGCGCCCGGTTTTGGCCGATGTAGCGGCTGACCAGCGAACAGGCGGTTTCCGAGAATCCCTCCATCGGTATGCAGAATACCATGTAGCAGGTGAACACGATGTTCGAGATCGCCAGCGCCGACGTGCCCGCCCGCTCGATGATGAGAAAGAAGAAGACCCATCGTAGGTCCTCCACAAAACATTGCGCCGCGATCGGGAGCGACAGTTTGCCCAGCAAGCGCGTCGTGCGATGCTCGAACGGACGGAATTGGAAGAAGCCATATTGGCTCTTCTTGAACTGGCGCCAGATGTAAATCGCGAGAAAGAGCGCGGCGGCAAACTCGGCGCCAATTGAGCCCACAGCCGCTCCGCGCATGCCCATTTCGGGGCAGCCAAATTTCCCGAAGATGAACAGGTAGTTCAGGATGATATCGAAGACCACGACGATAAGGGTCGCCGGAATAAGCGCCCGCGTCTTGCCCATGCTCGTCAGGAGCGCGCTGAAGACAAAGGTCGCCCCGGCAAACGGAATGCTGTAGGCATCGATTTGAAGGTAGCCATTGACGGCGCTGCCCACGGCGTTGGAGGTGACGATCCAATTGGCGACGACCGGCGAGAAGAGCTTGAGAGCAACGAGGGCCACCGCGCTCAGAAACATCGTCTGCAGGAAGCCCTGGTTGAAGACTGCTCCCACCGCCTCGGGCCGGTGCTGCCCCACGCGCCGGGCTGTGAGAATCTGGATGCCGTCGACCAGCGCCAGCGGCAGAATCAGAAACATCAGCATCACCGAGTCGGCCACGGCGATGGCGCCCAGTTCCGTCACACCGTCCCCGACCCGCGCCAGGAAGAGCGTGTCGATCAGGTGGTCGAGCGTCTCGGTGGCCTCAACGAAGATGATTGGAATCGAAACCTTCCAAACCATCCGTGAGAGACTGTTGGCGGCCATACGTGTGCAGGCGGTGATGGGTCAAGTTCAAAGCTCAAAGTTCAAAGTTCAAAATAAGCTCCAAGAGCCAAAGCCAAAATCCCAATGAGACCCGGGTTCTGAAGACTGGTTCTTTGTAGTTGGAGCTTCTTTTGAGCTTTGAGCTTTGAACTCTGAACTTGATGCCAGCTCATACACAGAAACGTCCACGAACCCCGATTGACCGCTCCTTCACGCCGTCAACGCAATGTTATAGCAGGACCGGTTGAGGTGCATCACCATGCACGACAACAGGGCGCCGCTCTTGTGGAATTCGCTCAGGTTGAAGTAGGAAATTTCGAGGGCCAGGTTGGAGGCGATGTCCTCCAGCTTGCGGTTTTTCTCCAGTTCGAGCCGATAGTCCTCTGTTCCTGCCTTCAAGTCGTGAATGTGCGAGGAGTTGAGGACCTGGTTCGGCAGACGAACGTTGTTGCAGATGCCCGAGAAACATTCGTCGACGGTGACCGGGATGATGTTCGTGTATTTGCCCAATTCCTTGAGTTCCTTCCGGGTATACAGTTCGGTGCCCACGAGGGTGTTCTCCCTCGTGATCGGGAAGATCGAGCAATCAAGGTGATACAGATAAGGCTCTGCCTCACGGACTTTGATGATGCGCATGTCGAACTGCTGCTCCATCCACTCATACGTCTCGAGCTCGGACCGGATGCCGTAGCCCCCAACATACACATTGTTGTAAAGGTGCTTGAGTTCCGCTTCGCCCTCGAACCGGGCCGGCGCCACGTGGACCTCATAACCCATGTCCTGGAAAAACTTCACGCCCACGGGTGTCTCGCCACGGCGGGGAGGCGACATGAAATTCGAGATGACCACCGTGTTCTTGTCGGGCAGATGCTCCAGCACGATGCCCAAATTCGCCGTGTAGATGAGGTCCTGCAAATCGGCCCCCTGCGGCGTGGGCAGGAGATAGACCAGGCCCTCCGCGGCGATGTTCTGGTACACACCGAGAAATTGCACCGCGGCGCGCAAGTGGTCGGGCTGGCGCTTGCCTCCCTTCATGTCCACCATCCACGGGTTATTGGCGAAGCCCGTCGCGTAGGAGAACGGAAAGTTCATCAAAAAGGCCGGCCGCCCCAGTTGCGTCGGGTTGAGCCAGGGAGAACCGCCCTTGCGCTCAGGCTGACGCTGCTTGCGGTTGGCGTCGACCTTCAGCGTCTTCGGCGCCGCCTCGGTGATCCTCAGGCTGACGTGGCCGCCTGAAGTCTTGGCAGCCACCTCGGCCTTCATGGACTTTTGCCGTCCATTCGAGTGGCCATTCCCTGAGATTCTGTTCATCCTCGATGTAATGAGAGCCTTCATTTGCGATGCCTTTTTTCGACTTTGGTTTTTCTGGTTACTTTGATCAGTGGGTCAATCCCTGCCTCGACGTGGTCGCCCGTGTTTTGGAGCGTTTCGAAATCGAAGCGGGACGAAAGCGGGACGATCAGATCCACCTGCGAGCCGTAGCGGATCATGGAGAAGCGTTCGCCTTGGGCGGCGGACTGGTTCTGTTTCAAGTCGAATGGCGTGATGCAATCCACGTCATAGTCAGCGACCTGGAGCACGTGGTAAGACAGGCCCAATTCCGAGGAATAAATCCGGTTCACCATGCGCTGGTTGTGATGGAGGTACTCCAGCGTCTCGGTGGGGATGTGCAGATCCTGAAGGATGTTCTTTTCGACGTCGAGCATCGGGTGGTTGTATGTGTCGATGGGGTCCAGTTCCTTGTAGGAAAGCTGGCCCGGGTAAGGGATGCGATTGACGTGCACATCGTAGAACGTCATGAAAATGCCGATGACGAGGCACTCGGCGTCGAAGTGCGGATCGCGCAAGGCGTCTCGCAGCGAGTAGGCCTTGCCCTTGATTTCGACGATGGGCGCCTCAGGACGCACCTCCTTCTGGTACAGGATGAGTCCATCCGCCGGTGAAAAGAAATAGCTCAGGTCCGAGAAGGTCGGCCGAATGGGATCGCGCATGAAATGAAACTGCGAGAGCCATGCCACGGATTGACCCTCCACCGGCTGAACATCAGTCTCCAACCATTCTTTCAATGTCTTGGCCATAACAATTGTCGCACTCAGACTCCGCCTCACTGATTCGCGTACAGGCGCATCCGCGTGACCAGACGCGTCACCAACCCGCCCACGCAGTGGAGATACCTTCCTTGACCACTTGTCCGCGCTTCCCGATGTCAACCCGTCGCTCGCACTTCCAGTGCTAAAGACGCTTGCCGACGCAGGAGCCAACCAGGCTCAAATGAACTGTGGAGTTATGGGATGGTAGCATTCTGGCCATAAACAGCAAGTATTAATACGTAGGGGTTTCCACTACGCGAAGCCCGTGTTTCTGACTACGGCCGGAGTGTGAAAGCAGGACGCGGCTCGCCTGCTGGCTGGACGCAACTGACTCTTTTTGCAGGGGCCGACTCGCCCACGGTCTCACCATTGTTGGCCCCTTCTAAAAGATGCGCCGCTGTCCGCTCCACGCGCGAAGAAAGGTTTGGCTTTCGACGCCGTTTGCTCGACGCTTGCAGCTGCATGCAATTCCACAGGATTGTCCCCCTGCTGCTGGCCGCCGGAGCCGTCGTGGCTCAGGCTGCCGCCGCTGAAGAGCCCGCGCCTCCAAAATCCGCCAAACCCAAGCCCGCCGAGGCAGCCCCCGGCGGCGTCGAAAACTCCGTCGTCAAGATATTCGCCACCGTGCGGCATCCCGATCTGTTCCGCCCCTGGACCAAACAAGCCCCGACCGAAGTGACCGGCACTGGCGTCGTCATCGAGCGCAAGCGCATTTTGTCCAATGCCCACGTCGTGCTCTACGCCAGCCAGGTCCAGGTGCAGGCAAACCAGGCCGGCGAGAAGCTATCCGCCACGGTCGAGGCCATCGCGCCGGGAATTGATCTGGCTGTGCTCAAGCTGGACGACGAAAGCTTCTTCGACTCGCGCCCACCGTTGACCCGCGCCAGTACGTTGCCTGAGATCAAGGACGCCGTCATGGCCTACGGGTATCCGGAAGGCGGGACGAGTCTTTCGATCACCAAGGGTATCGTTTCCCGGGTCGAATTCACCACGTACAACTTTCCCGTAGCCGGCCTGCGCATTCAAATCGACGCGGCGATCAATCCGGGCAACAGCGGCGGCCCCGCCGTGGCCGGAGACAAAATGATCGGCCTGGCTTTCAGCCATCTGGGCGGCGCGGACAACATTGGCTACATCATCCCGTGCGAAGAGATCGACCTGTTCCTTCGGGACATTGAGGACGGCCACTACGACGGCAAGCCGATGATGCTCGATTACCTCCAGACCTTTGAGAATCCCGCGCTACGCCCGTTCCTCAAGCTCGACAAATCGGTCGAGGGCATCATCGTCCATCAGCCTCACAGCACCAACGCCAGCTATCCACTCAAGCAATGGGATGTCATTAGCAAAATCGCCGACACGCCCATCGACAATCAAGGCATGATCAAGTTCGGCCCAAACCTGCGCGTCCATTTTCCTTATTTGTTCCAAAAACTCGCCAAGGACGGAAAGGTGCCGCTGACGGTGGCGCGCGCTGGGAAACTCCTCCAACTCGACGTGCCGGTCCCCTCGACTCCGCCCACCGTCATTCCAGGCCTGGACGGCGCTTATCCGTCCTATTTCGTGTGCGGGCCGCTGGTCTTCACCACCGCCACGACCGAATTCGTGGGCGGTTTGACGCGCGCGTCCGGCGGCTGGATGGGCTGGCTGGGCGGCGGGGACAGTCCCCTGACGCGGCGCATAATGGATAAGCCGGCGTTTCCCGACGAACGTCTCGTGGTGATCCCCTCCCCATTCTTTCCTCACAAGCTCACCAAAGGGTACGACAGCCCGGTGGCGCAAGTGGTCAAAAACATCAACGGCATCGCCATCCAGAACCTGGCGCACGTGGTGAAAGTGCTTCGCGATTCGAAAGAGGAATACCTGGTCATCGATTTCGACAATCGCGCCAGCGAGACGCTGGTGTTCCCGCGCCGCGAAATGCTCGCGTCCACCGAGGAAATCCTGACCGACAACGGCGTTCGCAGCCAGGGCTCGGCGGACATGCTGGCCATCTGGAACGCCAAGCCCGCCGGGAAGTAATCCGGCTCGTGAAGGCAGGGCGGGCCGCTCAAGCTGGGGCGAGCGTCCCCACCGATTCAGTAGCGCAAGATGACCCCTTGCGTCTCACCGTGACGCGTGCGCCGATCGTAATCCTTTTCCCGCTGTCGGTATTCTTCGACCACGCGCGTCGCCAGTTCGTTGATCCGTTTGCGAAGTCCGTCGCAATCGGCCGCCGGGCCCAATTCCTTCACTCGCTTGTGCAAGTCGGCGACAGCGGCCAATGCCAGCCGCGAGTGACCTTCTTCATGTTCTCCCAGCGCCGTAATGAAGCGGGTCCAGGCAACCGCAAGTTCGTCAGGGGCCTGAGCCCGGGATGTCCAGCGCGGGAGCGTGTTCGTGATCGACGTCGTCGTGGTGAAAGAGGTGCAGCGGCATCCGTCCCCGGCCGGCTTCACTTCGAACCGCCAATCGATGCGCCAATCCGTCTGACCGATCAGTTGGCCGGGTCCCTTCCACGGACGCGATTGCTCCATCGACCGTCGGACTTCGCCCAGGCTCGTGCCGGTGACCGAATAGTAGTTAGTCCTCCACACCACCGTGTTCTGCGCCCGCGCCAGAGCCGGCAAGAGCAGCACCAGGATCGCGCATGCGTAACATCCCGGCATCCGTCGGCTGGGTGTGCGTGTGGCAGAACCCAAGAGCGCTTTCGCTGAGGCGCAAATTGCCATTATTGCGAGGCAACTTGGCGCAACCGTCCCCACTGAGCAAGCCTTACGGGCCCGCACGACCGAGGAATGAGAGGTGCTTGATACCCCTGTTGCGGGAATAGCACGACTTCCTGACTTGATTCAACCCGTGACGACACCCATCCTTCGGGGCGGGTTAAAACTCATTTCGGGAACCAATCGACCGAGCAGTAATGCACGCAAGGTCACTACCAGGTCGACGAAGCGCCGGAATTCGCATGAACAGCGTCGGGTGCGAGGCTCCTATGTCTGGCAGACGCGAGCGTTAGACAATTATGGCAAGCAAGAAACGGGTACTCATCATTGGTCTGGATCCAACACTGATTGATTTCTCACAACCTGGCTACGCGCCGGGCATGGACGCAACGAAGGTACTGACTGGACTCAAGTCCTGTGAAGACGAATTGACTCGCCTCGGGTACCACGCGCAAATGTGCTTGACCGACTTTGGCGAAACTGCGGAGGCAGTGGTTCAACACGAACTCAAACAGGCGCGGTTCGATTGCATTGTTATCGGGGCAGGCATGCGGACGAATCCAAGCAACTTCCTGCTGTTTGAGAAGCTCATCAACGTGGTGCATGAACACGCACCCCAAGCCAGGCTGTGCTTCAATACGCTGCCGAGCGATACGACGGCGGCGGTGAGACGTTGGCTGTAGGCAGCCGCCTGTGCATATTTTTCAACGTGCGAATGGCTGTCTTCAGCCCTGAGGAGGCAGCAGTGATTGCCAAAAGTCATTTCCGAAATGGTGGGCGGCGCCCTGCTGGGCGCCGCGGCAAACCGGCAGGTTTGCCCCACCATTTCGGAAATGACTTTTGGCAACCAGTCTAATTGATTGATGGGCGGACAGGGGCATCTTGACACTGCTACGATTTGCAACTCCCTCACTGCGCCCGCAGCGCGGGGAGAGGGCTTGGGAGAGGGAAACCTCAGTTGGCAAAGTGCCTCCTCTCCCCGGCCCTCTCCTCCTCCGAGGAGGAGAGGGGGCAAGCGGGCTGTGTATTCATAGCAGCGTCAAGATGCGCCCGGCGGACACCGCAGGCCTTTCCAAGCTTGATCCAGCCGCTTGCCGCACCCATCCTCGGGCGCGTGCTGACACTCATTTCGGGAACGAACCGGCCGGGCAGCAACACGCGCAAGGTCGCTGCCCAGGTGGAGGAGATTTACAGGAGCCTCGGCGTGCCGTTGGCCGTGCTGGACCTGGCCAAATTACCGCCCGAGATTTTCGCGGCTTCGTCCTATGGCGAGAAGCCGAAAGCGTTCGAGCCGTTCGCCCAGGGGGTGCTCAATGCCACCGGTCTCATCGTGGTGACACCCGAATACAACGGCGGCATGCCGGGCGTGCTCAAGTATTTCATCGACATGCTGAAGTTCCCCGAAAGCTTCGATCGGCGGCCGGCCTGTTTCGTCGGCCTGTCCGCGGGCCAGTGGGGCGCGCTGCGGCCCGTCGAGCAGTTGCAGATGATTTTTGGCTACCGCAACGCGTTCCTCTATCCTGACCGGGTTTTCCTGCCGGGCATCGGCGATTTGCTCGGCGAGGATGGCCGGCTCACGGATGCGGAACTGGTGAAGCGCCTTCGGGCGCAGGCGGCCGGTTACGTTGAATTTGTGGAGAAGCTCCAGGGGGTGAAACTCCGTCAAACCGGGTAGCATGATTCCGCCGTTCAAAGACCGTCTCGCCGTCTGCTCGTGGTCGCTCCAGCCGAAGGACCCGCAGCAACTCGTCCAGCAACTCCGGACGATCGGCCTCGGACGCCTGCAACTGGCCCTCGACCCGTTGCGCGAGAATCCTGCCGTGTGGGGCGCGACCGGCGAGTTGTTGCGCCAGCAGGACATTGCGATTGTTTCCGGCATGTTCGGCACGGTGGGGGAGGACTACTCGACGCCTGAATCGATCCGCCGCACGGGCGGTCTCGTGCCTGACGACACCTGGGAGGAGAACTGGGAGAACGCGCAGACCAACGCGGACCTGGCCTCGCAGTTGGGCCTGCGACTGGTCACCTTTCACGCGGGGTTCCTGCCGCACGAGGAGAGCGACCCGGAGTTTGAGAAGTTGCAGCATCGCATCCGGCTCGTCGCCGACCTGTTTGCCGCCAAGGGCATTGGTCTGGCGTTCGAGACCGGGCAGGAGAGGGCGGAGACGTTGAAAGTGTTCCTGCAAAAACTCGGCCGCTCGAACATCGGAGTGAATTTCGATCCCGCGAACATGCTGCTGTATGACCAGGGGGATCCCATTGAAGCACTCCGAACGCTCGGCCCCTGGGTGAAGCAATGCCACATCAAGGACGCGCACCGGCCGAAAACGCCCGGCGTTTGGGGCGAAGAAGTCCCGGCGGGAACCGGCCAGGTGGACTGGAAGCAATTCTTTGCCGTGCTCCGCGAGGGTCCATTCGGCGGCTGGTGCGCCATCGAGCGGGAGGCGGGCACCCAGCGGGTGGAGGATATTGTGAGAGCGAAGGGGCTCGTTGAGTCGTTGGATTGTTAGAACGCTAAATCGTTAAATCGTTAAATCGTTGAATCGTTGAATCGTTTAGAGCGCAACGCGTTCGACTGTCCGCCATTCCGCCTCAAAGTTTTAAACGGCTCCGCCTTTTAACGATTCACGATTTAACGATTCACGATTTAGCGATTTAACGATTTCAACGATTCAACGCTTCCCCGCCCATGCTCAACATCGGCCTCGTCGGACTCGGCTTCATGGCCTCGACGCATCTGCGCGCCTATCGCCAGGTCGAGGGTGCCCGCATTGCGGCGTTGTGCAATCCCAGCGGCCGCCATCTCGACGGCGATTTCACGAACGTCGCCGGGAACGTCGGTGCGACCGATCCGGTGGTGATCGACATGGCCGGCGTGAAGGCAACGAAGCATTTCGCCGAGTTGCTCGCGGACCCGGACTTGCACGCCATCGACATTTGCGCGCCGACGAAAGCCCACGCGGAGCTGGCCATCGCGGCGCTGCGCGCCGGGAAGCACGTGCTGTGCGAAAAACCGCTCGCCCGCACGAGCGCCCCCGCCAAACAGATTGTCGACGCCGCCGCGAAGGCCAGGGGGATATTCATGCCCGCGATGTGTCTGCGCTTCTGGCCCGAGTGGGCGTGGTTGAAGGAGGCGATTGCCGAGGAGCGTTACGGCAAAGTGCTCTCGGCGCGATTCCGTCGCGTGGCCGAACCCCCCGGCTGGGGTCGAAACACGTTTTTTAACGGTGCGGAATCCGGCGGCGCGTTGTTCGACCTTCACGTTCATGACACGGACTTCGTGAACTTCTGCTTCGGCCTGCCCCGCAGCGTCTTCTCCACCGGCTATCAAAAATTCAGCGGCGCCATCGACCACGTTGTGACGCAATACGACGTGCCCGGAGGCGCCATCGTCCACGCGGAGGGCGCCTGGGCGATGACGCCCGGCTTCGGATTCAACATGAGTTACACGGTGAATTTCGAGCGCGCCACGGCGGACTACGACCTTGCCCGCGGCAAGGAGGCTCTCAAGCTCAGCGAAGCCGGCCAGCCTCAGCGCGCCGTGGCCATGCCGGCGGATCCCCCCGACGGCTATGTGGGCGAATTGAGGCACTTCGTTGCGTGCATCCGCAACGGCAAGGCGCCCTCGGTCGTCACCGCGCAGGACGGACTGGCTTCGATCCAGATTTGCGAAGCTGAAGAAAGATCGGTCAACACCCGTCAGATCGAAATACTGAAATAACCTCCAACCGAGTTCCGTTCCCATGAACATGTTCAAGCTGCTGTGCACGGTCGCCTCTGCCGGGCTTCTTCTGGCATCCCTCACCGCCTCTGCCGCCGACGCCGACGCGAGCAAAACCCCGAAGGTCGGCGACAAAGCCCCTCAGGTTTCGGGCAAGGACCAGGACGGCAAGAACTGGAGCCTCGCCGACCACGTCGGAAAGAAAGTGGTCCTGCTCTACTTTTATCCCAAGGACGACACGCCGGGCTGCACGAAACAAGCATGCGGCTTGCGCGACCGCATGGGCGACCTCAAGAAGGACGGCGTCGAGGTTGTCGGCGTCAGCTTCGACTCCTCCGAGAGCCACCAGAAGTTCATCGCCAAGCACATGTTGAACTTCACGTTGCTGGCGGATACCGATGGGAAGATCGCCGACGCGTATGGCGTGCGCCGCGAAGCCGGGAAGAACATCGCCCGCCGCGCCAGTTTCCTGATCGGGCTGGACGGCAAGCTGGCGCACGTCACCGACGTACCCTCGGCGGATGTTCATCTGTCGGAGATGAAAGAGGCCGTGGCCAAACTGGCAAAGAAGTGACGGGTTGCGCGAAGTTTAGGGTCGAGCGGGCGAACGCACCCAAAAGCTCCAAGGCCCGGGCGCACCCAAGCAGATTGGCAATCGTGATACAGCTGCTACAGCAGACTGGCAGGTGGCAGTCTGCGCTGCGGCACTCCTATCTGTTGAAGGATTTGCTCCTCTGAGCAAATCTTCAGGCACTGGTGGAGGTGGGTCGTAGCAGACGGCTCATTGCTCATATCTGCGTTCATTTGCGTTCATCTGCGGTTCACCAAACCGCGCTCCGTTCCGGTGCCGAGATTTCTTACCCGAAAAGTCTTGATCTGCTGCCCGGGATCTGTAGTCTGTCTTCTGTTCCAATTCAGTCCTGAGCAACCGCAGACGTATTATGAAACTTCTCTTCTCGTCCCTCGCGTTGGCTTCGACTCTCACCCTAGCCCAAGCACAAACCTACATTGCCACGCTGGATGGCGCTCAAGATAACACTGGCAGCACGGGCAGCGGCAGCGTGATGATCACGCTCAGCGGAACAACGCTTACCTTCTCGGGCGGGACGTATTCCGGGTTGATGGCCAACGCAAGCGCGGCCCACATCCATGGGCCCGGGCTGCCCTTGAACCAGGGAGGCACACCCGCGGGAGTGCTTTACAACCTCGGCACCGGGGCCACCCCGGTCATTCCCCTCGGCAGCACGGCCGGAACGATAAGCGGCACAGTGAACCTGTCAGCCGGGGTGGGCGGCTTTTCGCTTGCTCAGCAACTCGACCAGTTGAACGGCGGCCTGTGGTACGTGAACATTCACAGCTCCTTTGCCCCCAACGGCGAGATTCGCGGTCAAATCCTTCTGGTGCCGGAGCCGGCGACATGGGCTTTGGGCGGGTTGGGGCTGCTGGGTCTGCTTGCGTGGAGACGCAAGAAATTAGGGAAGTAGTTTTTCTCCGCCAACCCGAAGCACGTTCCACCAAAACGCAGGCCGGCGACGGCCTGCGTTTTATTATTTGCGGCGGGCCGGCAGCCCGTCAGGCCGCCTTGCGGCCGAACAGCGAGCCCATGAGGGACTTGCTCTCCGCCTGGCCCTGGCGCACCTTGAGCTGGCCGAGGATTGCCTGCCAGCCGATGAACAGCTTGTGCCAGGCGTTTTCCACGTTGCGAAGGTTGTTCTCGTTCAACTCGCTCAGATAGCGGATGGACGGCGCGGCCGTGATGAGCCCGTGCACATCCTCCCGCGTGACTGTGCCGCAGTCGATGGCGGAAAGGACGAGTTCCAGCTCCTGGGTCAACACGCTTTTGATCTCGAGGAACTGGTTTTCATCCTCGGGGCTGAACTTCTTGGCGCGGGCCATGTTCATGAAGTTGTTGAACTGTTTCCAGCATTCCAGGTAGCTCTCCATCCGGAGGATCAGTTGGTCGATATTGGTGCGGCTCATAAACGGGTGGGGTTAGGGCATCTTTTGGGGTCGATGATTCGAATTATGCGGCATCAGAAACACCATGGCGCCGCCACGCAACTCGCGGGCGAGAATCTTCAGGGCCGAATAGTGGATGATGACTTCCGTCAAGGGCATCTGCGCCCGTTCGGCGCTGCGGAAGGCCGCCAGCACCATGTCGCCAATTTCAGTGATGTGATTGCTCGGAAAGGCTTGGGGCAGCGTCGAAGTCATGACCGCGCCGGCCTTGTCGACGGTGAAACTGCCGGCAGGCAGTTGCATCGGCTTGACCCTTTCCGACTTGAACAATCGAGTCAGGAAGCCCATTTGGAGAGGATGCCTCGCATTGTGTCACGCAACTGGTCCGCGCCCAGACTCGGCGGGAAACCGACGCACAAGTCGGACTTGCCGCAAGGCGCCACGGCGACTTTGCGTTGCGGGCCGGTGCCGAGGATCTGCTGCAGTTGGCCGACCTGCAGCCGCTCGCCCAAGGCACGAAAATTATCGAGCGTCTCGCGAGTGAATTCGCCGACCGGCTTTGGATTTTCCAACCCCCAGAAGTCCTGGGTGTCCCGGTGCTCGGAGTTGGACGCCAGCACGAACTCGATGTTGCTCATCTGCGACAGCTCAGCCAGCAGCGGCGCCCGCGACACGGCCGCGGCGGCGTCTTGGCTGTTTTCGGACGGCACGATGGCCTGCGAGGCGGCTTCGTCGAGCGCCTGGGCGGTGTTCAACAGCAAGCCCTGGTAGGAGGTGAAGATCGTCCGTTCCCGCGTGGGATCGGCCGTCAGGATTTCAAAGCTGCCGGTCTTCCACCCCAGGATGCGCTGGAACGCCGGCTCGGCGGTGAGCCCGGGCGCTTCCGCATCCAACACTTCGCCGTTTTGAATCCAGATTTTTCCTTCGGCGATTCCGTTGCTGATTTTCAGGAGGACCGAACTTTGTGAAAGGCACTCGAGCTGGATGAGGTCGACGAGGCTTTTGCTTTGCACGCCGCGAAAGCCGCCCTGGGCTTCGCGCTCGAGCAGCGCCTCGATCGATTCCATGAAGAGGCCGATTTCCTGATCGGACTCGGGTTTGATCCAGTATTGATCGACACCCATGGCGTAAGCCCGCGTGCGGAATTGCTCCTCGCGGATCCCGGTGAGAACGACCAAACGCAGCTTGGGATATTTACGCGCCGCGATGCTTATCACCTGGAGGCCGTCCATTTTCGGCATGCTCAAATCGGCAATCAGCAGCGTGTATTCATCCGTCTCGAGCATCGACAGCGCGCGCGAGCCGGAGTTCGCAGTGCGCACTTCGGGCAAGCTGGGCAGGTGGTGGCTCAACATTTCCCGATACAGATCCAGGAAATCCTGATCGTCATCCAGGAGCAGAATTTTCGATGGAGCGCTCATGCTATGAAAACGTCTGCATTAGTATCGTCAGGCCGCCTGAGTGCTTGAGCGAAAATCGGAATTTGTTTGGATCGCTCGCGACTCGGTCGACAAAAAGGGGTTCCGAAGGCTTTTTTTCGGAAGACCGCGTTGTGGCGCGTGGATTGCTCAGACGCATGCCGCACATGTTTGGCACCATCGCAAAAATCTTCAAGAAATCGCCCGCGCCGCCCCCAGCTCCGGCCCGATCCGCCGCGCCGAAGCCGCCGTCGGCTCCGACTCAGCCTGCCCGGCCAGTGTCCAAAGGCGAGACACCCCTGTCTCGCGGGACGCCCAAATTTGCGCCATCGCCGGCCGCGGCCCCGCGCCCTGCTCTCTCCGGGGGCGACGCGGACAGTCTGGTGATTCCCTACTCCTCCATCATCCACTGCGTGCCGAAGGAGCTTTGGGGCAAATTGGCGCCGGCAGGCGCGGGCGCCGGCAAGTTCATCCTCTCGCGCCAACAGGTTCTCGAGCAACTTCCTCAGGGAGCTGTGAAAGTGCCTTTTGGAGACTTGCGGCGCAGCGCTCCTGCGGGACTGTTCACCAACAATAGCTCTCAAGACCAACAACTGACCGATCTGCCATTGGCAGACATCCTGGCTCAACTGCGGCCCGATTCGCTTGCCCGCCGCACCGATCAAGTCGTGGTGTCGGTGGCCGAAGACCTCCCCGATCTCTTTGGTGCCCGGGGAGAACGGCTTGCTCCGGTTCGGGTCATGGACAAAAAGGAAGCAGCCGCTAGCGCGGCGGCGGCAAGCGCCAATACGGCGTTCACCAGGCAAAATCCTCCCACTGCCCGGAACGTTCTACCTGTCGCCCCCAAGTCCGTACAAGAACCTCCGCCGACGGCCATGCCTCAGCCGCGCGGAGCCGTGCCACAGGCTCCGTCTCAGCCAAGGGCCGTCCCATTCAGACCTAATACTACTCCTCCCGCCACACCGACGCCCGTTCCCAGACCGACGAGTCCTGTTCCGGCCTCGATTCCCAGGCCCACGGCGCCGAGTTCGGCCGCTGCCAAACCGCTTCCAAAGCCGGGACCCCAAAAACCGGCCACGCCGGCTGCCCCGGGCCTCCCGACGCGACCCATCCCTGCTCCCGCTCCGAGCCAAACAAGGGCAGACCTATTTCAGATTCCCGTCGACGTCGTTGCTCAAGGCTGGCCGGAAGAAATCCGGCAGGAACTCGCGCGCGTGAAGGCGCCGGACCTGCGACTGGCGATCCCTGCGGCGGAGGTTTGCGAGGGACTCAAGCGGCGGGCGGTCCAATTCCCGTGGCGGATGCTGCGGCATTGGCTCCAACCTCAGCCGCCGAGCGGCGCTTCACCGCACGACGAAGTTGTCCTGGTCCTTCCGCTGGATACAATCACGCCGCTGTTCCTGGACCACATACGGTCCAGCCCTACGCATCGCAAAGCGGCCGATCCTCATACCGTCACGGAATTCTTCCGGCGCGCCGAGACCGCCAGCCCGTCCGTGGCTGCGCCGATTCCGCCGATGTCTCCGCAGGTTCCCCAAAGGGCTGCCGCGCCGGCTCCCCAGAAGGCCACCGCGCCAGCCCCCCAGAGGGCTGCCGCTCCGGTTCACCAGAGGGCCGCGTCGACTCCTGCGCCCGCCCCCATCCCATTCGCTCCGGCCCCGGATCCCGCGGCAGCCGCGGGAGTCGATGGCGTGCTCATTCCGCTCGGGCAGTTCAGTTCGGGCTGGACGGACGTGATCAAGCGCGACATTGCTCAGTTCAATCTAGGCGAGTCGAGCGTTTCGATCCCGCTCGAATATTTGGACGCGGGCCTGAAGACCGGCAAAGTCGAGTTCACCTGGAGACAGATTTGCGCCTGGCTCAAGCCCGCCGCCCCGGCCGCGCTGCTCTCAATCAATGGCGAACTACGCGTTTGCTTCCCGCTTCACCTCATCGCGCCGCTGTTCTTGCAGCGAAACGCAGCGCCCGCACGGCGCAAAGCCCACGTCGACGAAGAAATCCCCGACCTGTTCAGCGCCGGCTCCAAACCCTCGGCCGCTCCCGCACCCACCCCCGCTGCCGCACCGAGCCCTGTTGCCGCCCCTTCCACGGCTCCGGCCAAGCCCCCCCCAGCCGAGGTCCAGGCACCCGCAGCGCCCAGGCCAACGCCCCGCAGTCTGGCGGAGCTTTTCAACGAGCCTGACAAGCGCAGTTGGACCCCGAATGACATCGTCAATCGCACCAGCGGACTGCCGGGCGTGGCGGGCGCGCTGATTGCGCTCCAGGATGGGCTGCTGGTCGCGGCCTGCATGCCACCCAGTGCCCGCACGGAGACGATTGCGGCCTTCGTGCCCCAGATTTTCGGCCGCATGGGCCAGTACACCCGGGAGTTGCAACTGGGCGATGCAAGCGCCGTCGGTTTCACCGTCGAAGGCGGGACACTCCAAGTCTTCTCGGCAGGCATTATCTATTTCGCTGCGCTCGGCAAGCCGGGCTGCCACCTGCCGCTGCCCGAACTCCAGCTCATCGCGACGGAGCTCGGCCGCCACACCAAGTAAAAGTTTTCCATCTATGGCGATTATCAATCAGGCCAGCAAGGAACTTCAGGTCAAAATCGTCTATTACGGCCCGGCCGTATGCGGAAAGACGACCAACCTGGTGCAGGTCCACGACCACGTGCAGGCCGTGGCCGGCAACAAAGGCAAGCTGGTTTCGCTGGCCACCAGCTCCGACCGAACGCTCTTCTTCGACTTCCTGCCCATCGAGGCAATGGCCATCAAGGGGTTCAAAACAAAGTTCCAGCTCTACACGGTGCCGGGACAGGTCATCTACAACACCACCCGCCAGCTGGTCCTGCGCGGCGTCGATGGGATTGTGTTCGTCGCCGATTCGCAGTACGACAAAATGGAGGAAAACGTGAAGAGCTTCGAGAACCTCGAAGAAAACCTTCGTTCGCTCAACCTGAGGCTCGACGACATCCCGTTCGTGCTCCAGTACAACAAACGCGACATGCCCAATGCGGCACCGATTGAATTCATGGACTACCTGCTCAACAACCGCGAGGAACAGGTGCCAGCCTTCCCGGCCTGTGCCCACAAGTGCGAGGGCGTCTTCGAGACGCTGAACATGATTACGCGGTTGCTTCTCCAGAAGTTTATCGCGGAAAGCCAACGTAAAGTCGCCTGAGCCACAAGGACCGAGGCCATAGGGTATGTCGACGCTGCCCCAACTCATTGAAGAGGACATTGGCGAACTGAACGCCGCCTTGCAGGAACTGTTGATCAAGAGCGACGCGACCGTCGGGTTCGTGATCGACAAAGGCGGGTTCGTGATCACGCAGTACGGCAACGCCCCGGAATTCGACGTGATGACGCTGGCCGCGCTGTCGGCCGCCTCCTTCGCCGCCACCGAAAGCATCGCCTCGCTGGTCGGCGAGAGAAACTTCAGCAGTGTCTATCAGCAGGGCGAAAACTTCAGCCTCCTGGTCCTCAACGTCGATGAGCACTGCCTGCTCACGATCATCTTCAAGGCTTCGCTCAGCGTCGGCGCCATCAAATACTTCGCCCGCGACACCACACGGCGCGTCGCCACGCAACTGCTGTCGGCCCAGGGCCGCGATCCGGGCGGAGGCCTCGATCTCTCCATGCTGAATCTGGCCGATCCCAGCGTCGTGTTCCGACGCAAGAGCGCCTGACCGGCACGGCCTACTGCTGCCGCCCGATCAACTGGTCCAACTTGTCTCGGTAAGTGCGACTGAGCGTCAGACGGGTGCCGTTGCGGAGGATCACCACGTACTCGCCGTGAAACAGGGGTTGCAGCTCCTTGATCCGATCCACGTTCACGATGGTCGACCGGCTGATGCGCAAGAACTTCTCCGTCGGGAGCCGTGATTCGAGCGCCGCCATCGTCTCCCGGTGCAGGTGTTCCTGGGTCCCCACATGCAGGCTCACGTAGTTGTCGGCCGACTCGATCCAGTCGATCTCGTCCAACTTGAGCATCAGGACGCGCCCACCCGTTTTCACAGCCAGGCGCTCGGGCGACCTGGCCTGGGGCCGCAGGTCCGCGACGAGAGCCGTCAGTTGACGGGCCAGCACCCCATCATCGCGCTTGAGTCGGTCCAGCGCCCGCTGCAATGCCGTTTGAAAACGCTCCTTGTCGAAAGGTTTGAGCAAATAATCCACGGCGTGAACCTCGAAGGCGCGAAGCGCAAAGCGATCGTGCGCGGTCACAAAAATCACCGCGGGCAGGCCCTCTCCTCCCAACTCCTCCAGCACGCCAAAGCCGTCCAACTCCGGCATCTGCACATCCAGAAAAATCAGGTCCGGCTTGGCCTTCCGTACGGCGTCGACGGCTTCGCGACCATTGGTGCAAATGCCGGCCAATTCGAGGCCGGGTTCGGCCTCCACAAGCTGGCGTAGACGTTCGCGAGCCAGCGGCTCGTCATCGACAATCAAGACCTGGGTTTTCATGCAGTGGCGCCGGGTGCCGCCCGCCAGGGAATCACGACGCGAACCGCAAAGCCGCCTTCGGGGCAGTTTCCGGCCTCGAACCTGTGCCCGGCCCCGTAGAGCTGTTGCAGCCGCGCCCGTGTGTTGGCCAGCCCGACGCCTTCGTCGAGCGTCGTGCCGGGCGGCAGACCCTTACCGTTGTCCCACACTCGCAGCAGCAGCATCCCAGCTTCGCGCCGGGCGTAAAGCTCGATTTGCCCGGCGGCGGCCACCGGCTCGATGCCGTGGCGAATGGCGTTTTCGACCAGGGGTTGGAGGATGAGGTTGGGCACTTCGGCCTCCAACGTGTCGGGAGCGACGTCGTAACGCACCGCCAGGCGGGGACCGAAACGGGTCTGCTCGATCTCGAGGTATCGCCCGAGAAACTCCAGTTCGTCCCGCAATGGGACCACCTGCGTGTGGGTGCTTTCCAGCGCGTGCCGAAGCAGGTCGCTCAAGCGCGTGAGCATTCGATCGGCGGCGTCGACATTCTTGTGCATGAGCGAGGAGATGGCGTGCAGGGTGTTGAAGAGGAAATGCGGATTGAGCTGCATCTGGAGCGCCTGCAGGCGGGCCTGCGCCAGGCGCGTTTCCAATTCCGAGGCGCGCAACTCGCGCTCCTGGGATTTGCGATAGTAGTTGACCGTGTGCCCATAGCCGGCCACGACGCAGTAAACGGCGACATTGAAAAAGAACGTCGCCACCAACGCGTGCGTGAACGCCTCAGTGAACGTCACGACGCGGCCGCCCTCCGTAATTTGAAGCGCGCTCACGACCAGCGCTCGCAAAACCATCCAGCCCAGCGAGAACACCGCGCTCGCGGCGGCGTGAATCGTGACTCGCCGACCCCAGTCCGCTCGCTCGATCGGGATGCGACGCGCCAGCCAGAGCGCGGGCACGGAAAGCAGCGCGAAGACGTACCAATCGACCAGGTTGCGCCCGATGGCGTAACGCCAGGTGACCGGCAAGCCGATCTCGGTGCGGGTGAGGTACGACTGGATGGCGAACGACAGCCCAACGACCGACCAGAAAGCGAACGCCAACAGCCCTCGCCGCCAAGGCCGGAGGTTGGAAGGTTCGTCGATCACGCCGCCGGGAGAATAAGAAACCCTTCGCCTCTTGTCATCGGCGCTTCTCTGGAAGGAATAACCGTTGGCATCCCCGCGTCGCACAGATAGACTGCGCGCCGCTCAAAATCGGCAATGCGACAATTTATCACGATCGCGACCAACGCCTTCATGGAGCTAATACGGCAGCCTATTTTCCTGCTGCTCATGACAAGCTCTGCCGTGTTTTGCGTGTTCCTGGCGAGCATCCCCTATTTCGGCTTCGGCGATGATCCGAAGTTGGTGAAGGACTCGGTGCTGGCCGTGACTTTGCTCGTCGGGTTGCTCGGCGCCGTGTTGAGTGCGTCGAATTCGCTGGCCCGCGAGATCCGTACCGGCACTGCGCTCGCCGTGCTGGCCAAGCCAGTCGGCCGTGCCCAGTTTCTCCTGGCCAAGTACGCGGGACTGGCGGCGGCGCTCACGGTGCTGACCTACGTGAATCTCATCGCCTGCCTGTTGGCCAGCCGCATGGGTTACGACGCCTACGGTTCGACCGACTGGCTGGCGCTTGGAATGTTCGTCGCGGCGATCGCACTCGCGTACGCGCTGGGCGGCTTCAGCAATTTTTTTTTGCGACGGCCGTTTGTGTCGGACGCCGTGCTCTGCGTCTCGGCCATGACGACCCTCGCGTACATCGTGATCAACTTCTTCGACAAGGAAGGAAAACTGCAGGGGTTCGGAACCGGGGTGGACCCGCGGATGGCCCGGGCGTGCCTGCTGATCTTGTTCGCGCTCTGGATTCTTGCCGGACTGGCGTTGCTCTGCTCGACGCGCCTGGAGCTGATTTCAACGCTGGCGATTTGCACGGGCTTCTTCCTGCTGGGGTTGATGTCGGACTATCTCTTCGGCCGGCGCATCGGCGCCGGTCCGGCGTGGGTCTCGGCGGTGTGCAGCGTGTTGTATGCGATGTTGCCCAATTGGCAGTTACTCTGGGCCGCGGATGCCCTCGAAGAAGGCAAAACGATTCCGTGGACGTACGTGGGCACGGCCTTCGGTTATGTCGTGGCCTACGTCGGCGCCTCGCTGGCCGTGGCGCTGGTGCTGTTCGAGGAGCGGGAGTTGAGTTGATGAACGTGAAGCGGGCAAGTTGGAGTATTGGAGTAATGGAGTGTTGGAATTCCAATACTCCAACGCCCCAACACTCCATCACTCCATCGTCTTGAACATGGAACGCACGGTTCAGAAACACGGAATCATCAATCTCGTCGCGCTGCTCGCGGTGGGAGTGGCCACCTTCGCCGTTGCGCGCGCCTGCCAATCGCAGGCCGCGTTGGTCACGACGGTGTTCTTCGGGCTGGGCGCGCTGGTAGGCATTGTGAGTTGGTTCCAGATGCGGCTCGAGGATCGCGAGCGCCTGGAGAAGCTCGAAGTCGACGAATTGACCAAAGGCGGCCCCTCCAGCTCGACGCTGTTCAACACGGGCGAAGCCGAAGCGTTCCCAGCTCGGCGCTCCCGCGAGCAATTCGAGAAATACTTCATCCCGGGCTTTACCATCCTGCTGCTGCTCCTGGAAGCGGGCGCGTGCTGGAGACTTTGGCGCTGGATGGGAGCCTTGCCGGCCGGGGCGGAAATCAAAAACCCGCTCGTCGCCATGCCCATTCTCGGGCTGATGACGCTGGTGCTGTTCCTCCTCGGTCAATACGCGTCAGGCCTGGCGCGGCTCCAAGGCCAGCGGTTGTTGAATCCGGGCGCCAGCGCCTTGTTGCTGGGCTCGTATCTTCTGGCGCTGAACGTCGCCGCCATCGCGGCGGCCTACTTCGAGAAGCCGGCGGTCGATCTCTACCTCGCCCGCGCGCTCTGCGTGTTGCTCGGCGTGTTGGCGGTGGAGAATCTCGTGACGCTCCTGCTCGAGATCTATCGCCCGCGCGTCAAGGGCCGGGTGACGCGCCTGTTGTACGAGAGCCGGTTGGTGAATCTGCTCAGTCATCCGGAGGGCGTGTTCACAACCGTCGAACGCACGCTGGATTACCAATTCGGTTTCAAAGTTTCGGAAACGTGGTTCTATCAGTTCCTGCGGCGCTCGGCGGTCGCGCTGGGGGTCTTCTATTTCGGCATCCTCGTGCTCTCGACGTGCCTCGTGTATGTGCGGCCGGGCGAGCAGGCACTGCTGGAACGCTGGGGCAGGCCGGTCGCCAAGCGCGAAATTCTCAGCCCCGGTTTCCATGCCAAATGGTTCTGGCCCGTGGACCGCATCCACCGCTACCGCACGCACGAGATTCAGACCTTCAACGTAGGGTTCGAACACGAAGAAGAGGAAGGGGAGGCAAAGGAGCCAGAAGTCGTCCTCTGGACCGTGTCCCACGTCAAAAACGAATTCCATCTCCTCGTCGCCAGCCGCGAGCGGGTCGACGACCGCTCGACCAATGCGAACCGGGCGCCGCCGGTCAATTTGCTTTCCGTCGGTGTTCCCGTTCAGTTCCAAATCACCAACCTGCACGATTGGGCGTATAACTACGCCGATGCCGGCACTTTGCTGAAGGAACTCGCGACACGGGAAGTCTCTCGCTACCTGGTCGGCGTGGACGTGAACGAGATCATGTCCACGACCCGTTTCACGGCTGGCGACGAATTGCGCCGGCGCATCCAGGCGCGGGCGGACGAACTGAAGCTCGGTGCGAAGATCCTCTTCGTCGGGTTGCAAGATGTTCATCCCCCCGTCGCAATTGGCGCATCGTACGAAAAAGTGATGGCTGCGCGACAGCAGCGCGAGGCGAACATACGGATGGCCCGCGCCTACGCCACGCGTACCAACGCCCTGGCCAGCGCTGACGCGACGCGCCGCCGGCTCACTGCCGCGGCCCAAAGCACCAACAAGGTGGCTGTGGCCATGGCCACGGAGTCTTTGTTTACCAACCAACTCGCAGCCTACCGTGCGTCCCCCGACGTCTATGCCCAGCGGGCGTATCTCCAGGCGCTGGTCCGCGGGGCCAGCGACGCCCGGAAGTTCATCGTCCTGGGCACGAACTCGCAGATTCTCCGGTTGAACCTGGAGGACAAAATTCGGCCGGACGACTTGCTCAATCAGCCGGTGCCCGCCCCAAAGCCCTAGATTTCCTCGCATGAAACAAAACCGAATCACCCTCGCGGTTGCCAGCGTATTGTCGCTCGTCGTGCTGGCAATGCTGTTCGTGTTCCAGGTCCGCACCACCGAAGTTGCGGTCGTCACCACGTTCGGGCGAATCAGCCGCACCGTCGGACCCGGCCCCCACTTTCGCCTTCCCTTGATCCAGGGCGTGCATAAATTCGACAAGCGCATTCAGGTCCACCGAAGCGCCTTCGAACAGGTCTACACGAGCGATCAACAAGTGATGCTGGTGGCGGTGTACGTCGGCTGGAATATCGACGATGCCGTGACCGTGTTGAACCGGTTCAGCGGCGACAGGGAAGAGGCCATCCAGAAGGCCAGCCATAACCTCGAAGGCATGATCCGCAACGCCTACTCCGGCGTCATCGGCCGGCATCCCTTCTCGCACTTCGTCTCGACGGACGCAAAGCAGCTGCAGTTCGTCGAGATCGAGCAGGAGATTCAGGCGCGCCTGCAGGCCGAATGCCGCTCGATTACCAACGGCCTGAACATCGCCTTTCTTGGCATCGAGCGGATGGGCTTGCCCGAGAGCGTGACCAAGGAAGTCTTCAAGAACATGGAGTCGGAACGGGAACGGCTGGTCACGGCGATCACCAGCGACGGCGAACGCCAGGCCAGCATTATCCGCGAGAAGGCCAACTTCGAGAGTGCGAAGATTCTCGCCGAAGCGGATGCCGCGGCGACAAGGATTCAAGGCGAAGCGGACAAGCAAGCGCAGGAGTCGTATGCCGTCTTCGAGCAGGCCCCGGTACTCGCCATCTTCCTGAACAAGCTCAAAACGCTGGAACTGCTGCTTCAGAGTCGCGCCACGCTCATCCTCGACGACACGACCTCGCCGATCGATGTGATGAAACAGTTGAAACCGGACGAGGAAAAGAAATGAGCGACGAGCCCGAGCACAAGCATCCGCCCGCGCCGGCGCCCGAGATTTCCGACGACGCCGGCTCGCAAGCGCTCTCCGATGCGCTGAAGCGCAGCTACGCCATCGTGAAAGTGGTCATGGCCGGGCTGGTCGTCCTGTTTCTCTTCTCGGGCTTTTTCACCGTCGGACAGCATCAGAAAGCGATCATCCTCCGTTTCGGCACGCCGGTGGGCGAGGGGAAACTCTACGGGCCGGGCGCGCACTGGGCTTTTCCGCCGCCGATCGATGAGGTGATCAAAATCCCGGTCGCCCAGGCGCAAAGTGTCGAGTCCTCCATCGGCTGGTACGCCACCACCGCCGCCGCCGAGGCCGCCAAGCAGGAGCCGCCCCCCACCGAGTCCCTCAACCCGGCGCGAGACGGCTATTTGCTCACGGCGGACGAAAACATCATTCACGCCCGCGCCACGTTGCGCTTCCGCATCGCCGAGCCGGGCCTGCGATTCGCGCTGGACTTCATCAACGCCACGAACGCCGTCCGTCATGCCTTCAACAACTCGCTGCTCTACGCCGCCGCGCGCTACAAGGTCGACGACGCCCTCACGCACGACCAGGCTGGCTTCCGTGAAACCGCGCTTGCCCGCCTCGAGCGGCTCATCGCCGAGCAAGGCCTCGGAATTGTCGTCGAGCAGATTGAAAACGTGCAACTCATCCCACCTCGACAGTTGAAGGACGCCTTCGCTCGGGTAGGCGAAGCCGAGCTTCGGCGAGGCAAGGAAATCAACGACGCGCGCAGCTACGAAAACCAGACGATCAGCAAGGCTCGCGCGGAAGCCGAGGCTCGCAAAAACGCCAGCGAGGCCGAGCGCACGCGCCTCGTCGAGTTCGTGGCGGCAGACGTCGAACGCTTCACGAACAATCTGCCGTCATGGCGCGCGAATCGGATGTTGTTCATGCAACAACGCCAGTCCGAGACGCTTCGGATTATTTACACCAACGCGCAGGAAACCATCCTTGCGCCCAGAGGCGCCCCCGGCCGGCAGAATTGGATCGAAATCAATCGCGAGCCGCCCAGGCCCAAGGTGTTGGAGCGGCCGGAGCGGCCGAAGGATGACCACCATTGAACCGTGGACAAAACCAGGTAAGATGACTGAGAGATTGGCAACCTGATGCTTTATCTGAAAGTAATGGCACGGCGAAGCCTCAAAGCTGCCTCGCGGAGCGAGGGCGTGACGATAGCCGTGGGCTTCAGCCCGCGGTGGGACGTCCGTCGAAATCGCGTCGCGGAGCGACGCTTGACACTTGGGAAACGACTTTTTTCAAGCGTCGCACCGCGACCCCAACCGGTTGGGCAATTGGCCCGTGGACTAAAGTCCACGCCTGCCATCAAGCGTCGCTACTTGACTACTCGGCGAAGCGACCCGCCGAATTCGTCATCCGTCATTCGACATTCCTGATCACGCGTCATGCAAGTCACCTCCCTCCTCTCCCGCAAGGAACATGACCACGAGCACGGCGAGTCATGCGCCAGTTGCGGCCACGACCACACGCCCATCCGCCTCAAGCAAACCCTCGCCGGCCTGCTCTTCGTCATTAATTCGTTCCTGGTCGAGTGGATGCAACTGGGTCCCGCCGTCTCGGAAGTCAGCGCCGCCATCGGCGCGATGCTGCTGGGCTACCCCATCATCGTCACCGCGTACAAGGACCTCCGCCGGAGTATCCTCAGCACGAATGAACTGGTCGCCATCGCTGTGCTCGCGTCGTTTGCCAGCGGCCACTACCAGGAGGCTGGCGTCGTCGCCTTCTTCATGCTCATGGGCGAAATTATCGAGACGCGAACGGCCGAGGGCGCCCGCGCTTCCATTGAATCGCTCATCAAGCTCACGCCCACCAAGGCCCGTCGCCTCAAGGGCCAGGTTGAAGAGGAAGTCGCCGTACACGAGTTGACCGTGGGCGATACGATCCGCATTCGCCCCGGCGACAATGTCGCCGCCGACGGCACCATCCTGACCGGCCAGGGATCCTTCAATCAGGCCAACATCACCGGTGAATCCCTGCCCGTGGACAAGAAGCCCGGCGACGAAGTCTTCGCCGGCACGCAGAACCTCACGGGAGTGCTCGAAGTCAAAGTCACTCGCGCCGGCCAGGACACCACGTTGGGCCGAGTGCGCGACCTCATCCTGGCCGCCGAGAAGACCCGCCTGCCCATCATGCGCATCGTGGATCAGTACATGGGCTTCTACACGCCGCTGGTGCTGGTGATCGGCGCGTTGGTGTGGGCATTTACGAAAGACCTGAGCCGCGTTATCGCCGTGTTCATCGTCTCGTGCCCGTGCGCCTTCATTCTTGCAACCCCGACGGCCATGGTCGCGGCCCTCTCCGCCGCGGCCCGGCTCGGTATTCTCATCAAAAACGTCGCCGACATTGAACTCGCGGCGCGAATCAACGCCTTCATCTTTGACAAGACCGGCACGTTGACGACCGGCAAGCTGGCTGTCAGTCGCCTGGCGCCCGCGGACGGCACCACGCCTGCCGAACTCCTGCGCGTCGCCGCGTCCGCCGAGAAATATAGCAACCATCCCACGGCGAAGGCCCTGGCCCAGATCGCCGAGGAAGCCGGAGTCCCCCTGGTCGAACCGCGCGATTTCGCCGAGGCCGCCGGCCGAGGCATCAAGGCGCAGGTCGATGGCGCGCTTGTTCACGTTGGCCGCGCGGCGTGGCTGAAGGACAACGGTGTGCGCGAGGACTTCGAGAAATCCGTGGACCTCAATGAAGCCGAAGGTTGGAGCCTCATCTTCGTCGCGCGCGGTGGGAAATGCATCGGCTGGGTGGGCTTGCAGGACCAGACCCGCGCCGAGGCTCGCGAATCACTCGCCGACTTGAAGCAGACCGGCGTGCGCCGCATCGCGATGGTCAGCGGCGACCGCCAGCCCGTCGCCACGCGCGTGGCGAAGGAGATCGGCTGCGAAGAAGTCGTGGGCGAATGTCTCCCGCAGAACAAGGTCGAGTTCGTGCGCAAGACCCGGGCCAAGGGCTACCGTGTTGCGGTCGTGGGCGACGGCGTGAACGATGCCCCCGCGCTGGCCGCCGGCGACCTCGGCATCGCGATGGGCGCCGC
>Ga0134127_10000303_pt1 | contig 51383 bp, 51 predicted proteins | sample KB31753_FD_96459 | JGI IMG/M metagenome (GOLD analysis project Ga0134127, IMG submission 96459) | Terrestrial soil microbial communities with excess Nitrogen fertilizer from Kellogg Biological Station, Michigan, USA - KB3-175-3 | ecosystem: Environmental > Terrestrial > Soil > Unclassified ...
ATCGTCGAGGCCCGCACGCCGCGGATCGCCGGATTCTGCTCGATGACGACGAACAGCTCGAGCAGCGCCGACGGGTAGCGGTCGAAGACGTCGTCGTGCGTGATCTCGAGATAGTCGTTGCGGATCTGGAAGCGCGGATTCACCGGCACCGGCGGCGTGTTCGGGCTGGTGAGGATCGCTTCGCGAAACAGCTGCAGCAGCATCTCGTTCAGGAGGCTCACGTCCATCGCCGTGCGGTAGTAGCGCTGCATGAACTGCTCGACGGCGAGCGTGTAGGTCGCGTCTTCGTAGCCGAACATCTTCGCGAGCCGGATCTGGTGATCGAACAGCAGCCGATCCTCGCGGCGGTTGGTCAGCACGTGCAGCGCGAAGCGGATCTTCCACAGGAATGCCTGCGCGGTCTTCAGCTTGCGCAGCTCGCTCTTCGCCAGGAAGCCGTGCTCGACCAGTTCCTCGAGCGAGTCGCCGCCGAAGTGACGCTTCGCGACCCAGCCGATCGTCTGGATGTCGCGCAACCCGCCGGGGCTCGACTTCACGTTCGGCTCGAGGTTGTAGGCCGTGTCGTGATAGCGGTGATGGCGCGCAGTCTGCTCGGCGACCTTGGCCTCGAAGAAATCGCGCGTCGGCCACACGCGCTCCGGCGCGAGCGCGCGCCGCATGGCCTCGAACAGCGACTCCGGGCCAACCAGCAGCCGCGCTTCGATCATCGTGGTCGCGACGCTCACGTCCGCGGCGCTTTCGCGCTGACAGTCGTCGATCGTGCGCACGCTGTGGCCGACTTCCAGGCCGATGTCCCACATGAACGTCAGGAAGCGCTCGAGATCCGGCTGCCACGGCGCGGTCTCGCTCTTCGGGAGCAGCACCATGATGTCGATGTCGGAGCACAGGTTCAGCTCGCCGCGGCCGTAGCCGCCGACCGCGATCAGCGCGAGCTCGCGCACGTGATCGCCGAGGTGCTGCGTCCAGGCTGTCTTGAGCAGCGTGTCGACGAGGCGTGCGCGGTCGCGCACCAGTCGCTCGACCGGCTCATCGTCGTGGAAGCGTTGCTTGAGGCGGTTGTCGCCTTCGGTGAGCGCGCCGCGGAACACGGCGATGTCGGGCTTGTTGCCGCTCGGACTGTCGCGCAGGGCAGCCGGAAGGACGGTCAGGTAATCCCAGCCGGGATCGCTCACTGCAGTCGTGAGCTCGTCGAAGTCCTCGTGGGTGAGTACAGGCATGGCCGCAGCGCGAGAGGCCGCGGCTTCAGCGCTCCGCCGCGCCCAGTGTGAGCACTTCGTAGCCTGTATCGGTGACGAGCACGGTGTGCTCCCACTGCGCCGACAGCGAGTGATCCTTCGTGATGACCGTCCAACCGTCCGGCAGCAGGCGTACGTGGCGCTTGCCCGCGTTGACCATCGGCTCGACCGTGAACGTCATACCGGGCACCAGTTGCAGACCCTGGCCGCGCTCGCCGTAGTGGAGCACCTGCGGATCCTCGTGAAAGATCTGGCCGATACCATGCCCGCAATATTCCCGCACGATGGACAGGTGCTGCGGCTCGACGAAGGTCTGGATCGAGGCGCCGATGTCGCCGAGATGCGCGCCGGGGCGCACCTGGCGGATGCCGATCCACATCGCCTCGTGCGTGATGTCGATCAGGCGCTGCGCGGCTGGCGCGATCTTGCCGACGGCGTACATCCGGCTGGTGTCGCCGTGCCAGCCATCCTTGATGACCGTGACGTCGACGTTGACGATGTCGCCCTGCTTCAATCGCTTGTCGGGGCTCGGAATCCCGTGACAGACGACGTGATTCACGGACGTGCAGATCGACTTCGGAAACCCGCGGTAGTTGAGCGGGGCGGGTACTGCGTGCTGCACGTTGACGATGTACTCGTGGCAACGCGCGTTCAGCTCGTCAGTCGTGACGCCCGGGACCACATAGGGTCCGATCATGTCCAGGACCTCGGCCGCCAGGCGGCCGGCCGTGCGCATCTGGTCCTGCTGGGCCGGCGTCTTGATCGTCACCTGGCTGCCTCTCATGGTGGTTGCAGCCGCGCTCTCGGACTGCGAGGTCGGCCAGCGGGGCAGGGATTGCAGCAGGCCACGCATCTAGCACGCTCCCAGTAGAAAAATCGGCAAAAACTTTTGGACGATCATGGAGTTTATGGTATAAAGCGCGCGTTTTTTTCGCAATGAATCTTGGTCAGAAAGGGCTCGGCCCTCAACGACCCTAACTCTCACACCTTGCCGACACATGTGACGGGGTGCTTGCAGCTTCGCAAGAATCTGCAGGTCGTCGCATGGGGCGGGTGGAGGCTCAACCCCTACAGGAGACTCGATCATGGCCAGCATGTCCATGCGGCAGATGCTGGAAGCGGGCGTCCACTTCGGACATCAGACCCGTTTCTGGAACCCCAAGATGGCACCTTTCATCTTCGGGGAGCGCAACCGGATTCACATCATCAACCTGGAAAAGACGCTGCCGCTCTATAACGAGGCGGCCGGCTTCATTCGCCAGGTCGTCGCCGACGGCGGCCGCGTGCTGTTCGTCGGCACCAAGCGCTCGGCGCGCGAAGCCATCAAGCAGGCGGCCGGACGCTGCGGCATGCCTTATGTCAGCCATCGCTGGCTTGGCGGCATGCTCACGAATTTCAAGACCGTGCGCGGCTCGATCAAGCGCCTGCTCACGCTCGATGAGATGACAGCGAACGGCACCCTCGAGCAGCACAGCAAGCGTGAGGCGCAAGGTCTGCGTCGCGAGCGCGACAAGCTGGAGCGGAGCCTCGGTGGTATCAAGGAAATGGATTCGCTGCCGGACGTGCTGTTCGTGATCGACGTCGGTCACGAAAAGATCGCGATCCACGAGGCGAAGAAGCTCGGCATCCCGGTCGTCGCGATCGTCGACACCAATTGCGCGCCGGACGACGTGGACTACGTCGTGCCGGGTAATGACGACGCCATGCGCGCCATCGCGCTGTACGCCGAGGGTGTTGCCGATGCAGCGCTCGACGGCAAGTCGGCGCTGCCGGAAGTGCCTGCTGGCGAAGACGAATTCGTCGAGCTCGACGAGGAAGGCAAGCCGAAGCCGAAGACCGGCGCACCCGCGCCGCGCCGCGGCCGTGCCGCCGCCGTGCGCAAGAAACAGGCGCCGCGCCGGCGCATGCCGGAAAAGATGCCGGAGGTCGAGCCGGTCGAGGAGGTCGTCGCTGCCGAAGTCGACGACGTCGAGGCGGACGTGTCGCCCGAAGAGTTCATGGCGCGCCGTAAGGCCGCGCTCGCCAAGCGCAAGCCCACTGCAGCCGGCGGTACGCCCGGCGGCACACCACCCGCACCTGCCACACCCGCCACGCCCGGCGCGACGGAGTGATCATGGCTGTCACCGCTGAAGCAGTGAAGGTGCTCCGCGAACGGACCGGCGCGGGGATGATGGAGTGCAAGAAGGCGCTCGTCGAAACGAACGGCGATCTGGACGCCGCCGCCGAGCTGATGCGCAAGGCTGGCCTGGCGAAGGCCGACAAGAAGGCCGCACGCATCGCGGCGGAAGGCGTCATCGCGATCGAGCGCTCCGGTGACGGTCGCCGCGCGGCGGTCGTCGAGGTGAACTGCGAGACCGATTTCGTGGCGCGCGAGCGCGACTTCCAGCAGTTGGCTGCCGGCGTCGCGAAGGCCGCGCTGGCGAAGCGTCCGGCGAATGTCGAAGCCTTGCTCGCAGCGCCGCTCGACAGCGGCCAGTCGATCGATGAGACGCGGCGCGCGCTGATTGCGAAGATCGGCGAGAACATCGGCGTGCGTCGCTTCAACCTGGTCGAGGCGCCGGCCGTGGTCGGCACCTACCTGCACGGCACGCGCATCGGCTCGCTGGTGGCGATGAAGAGCGGCGACGAGGCGGTCGCCAAAGACATCGCCATGCACGTCGCCGCCATCAACCCGGCTTTCATTTCGTCCGCGGACGTACCCGCCGACGAGGTGGCGCGCGAGCGCGCGATGTTCGTCGAGCAGGCGAAGAGCGATCCGAAGACCGCGGGCAAGCCGCAGGAGATCGTCGCCAAGATCATCGAGGGCAAGGTCCGCAAGTGGCTCGGCGAGATCACGCTGCTCGGCCAGCCGTTCGTCAAGGACGACAAGCAGACGGTGGAGCAGTACCTGAAGAACGCCGGCGGCGAGGTGGCCGCGATCGTGCGTTACGAGGTCGGCGCCGGCATCGAGAAGAAGCAGGAAGATTTTGCAGCCGAGGTGGCCAAACAGGTCGAAATCGCCAAATCCAAGCACTGAGGCACCGACCAAAGAACCCCGCCCCGGCGGGGTTCTTTATAATGAGCCCAGGTGACGAGGGTCACGAAGTCACGAGGTCACGCCGTTCATGGCAGCTACTGGTAAGCCTGTTAGCGAATCCCCAGCCCCGACACCTGCCACGGCGGGCTTGCGGCGCATCCTGGTCAAGCTGTCGGGCGAGGCGCTGATGGGCCAGGAGGATTACGGCGTCGACCCGAAGATGCTCAAGCGCGTCGCGCTCGAGATCCGCGAGGTCATGAGCCTGGGCATGCAGGTGGCGGTCGTGATCGGCGGCGGCAACATCTTCCGCGGCGCCGGGCTGGCGCGTGCGGGCATGGACCGCGTCACCGGCGATCACATGGGCATGCTCGCCACCGTCATGAATTCGCTGGCGATGCAGGACGCCGTCGAGGCGCTCGGGCTGCACGCGCGCGTGATGTCCGCGATTCGCATCAACGAGGTGTGCGAGGAGTACATCCGCCGCCGCGCCGTACGCCACCTCGAGAAGGGACGCGTCTGTATTCTCGCCGCGGGCACCGGCAATCCATTCTTTACCACCGATACCGCTGCGAGCCTGCGCGCGATCGAGATCAATGCCGATGTGCTGCTGAAGGCCACCAAGGTCAACGGCATCTACTCCGACGATCCCATGAAGAATCCGCAGGCGACGCGCTATGCGCGCCTGACCTTCGACAAAGTGCTGACGGACCGCCTCAACGTGATGGATGCGACGGCGATCGTCATGTGCCGCGACAACAACCTGCCGTTGCGCGTGTTCGACCTGACCAAGCCGGGCGAGTTGCTGCGCATCGTGCGCGGCGAGGACGTCGGGACGCTGGTCACCAATTCGTAGCTGGGAGAACGCCCATGCTGGAAGACGTCAAGAAAGACGCCAACGAGCGCATGAACAAGTGCGTGACGGCGCTGAAGAACGAGCTGAAGAAGGTGCGCACCGGCCGTGCGCACACCAGCCTGCTGGAGCACATTCGCGTCGAGTACTACGGTAACCTGGTGCCGCTCAATCAGGTTGCCAACCTGGGCGTCGAGGATGCGCGCACGCTGACTGTGACCCCCTGGGAGAAGACCATGGTGCAGGTGGTCGAGAAGGCGATCATGACATCCGACCTCGGACTGATGCCGAACACCGCCGGCACCGTGATCCGCGTGCCGATGCCGCCGTTGACCGAGGAGCGCCGCCGCGACCTCACCAAGGTCGTGCGTCACGAGGCGGAGAACGCCCGCGTCGCCGTGCGCAACGTCCGCCGCGACGTCATGAACGAGCTCAAGGAAATGCTCAAGGAAAAGATGATCTCGCAGGACGACGATCGGCGCGCGCACGACGAGGTGCAGAAGCTGACCGACCGGCACGTCGCCGAGATCGACCAGTTGCTCGCGGAAAAAGAAAAAGAGCTGATGCAGGTCTGAATGGGAAAGACCGCAGAGCACAGCGGCGTGCCGCGGCACATTGCAGTCATCATGGACGGCAATGGCCGGTGGGCTGCTGCGCGCGCGCTGCCGCGTCCCGCGGGTCATCGGATGGGCGTGAAGGCCGTCAAGCAGATCGTCGAGAACTGCGCGCAGCGCCGCGTGCAGGTGCTGACGCTGTTCGCGTTTTCGAGCGAGAACTGGCAGCGGCCGAAGGAAGAAGTCTCGATGCTGATGAGCCGCTTCCTGCAGGCGCTCGACGATGAAGTCGCGGACCTGCACGAGAACGGCATTCGCCTGACGTTCGTCGGTAATTTGCAGCAGCTGTCGCCAGCGCTGCGCGAGCGCATGGCCGCGGCGGTTGCGCTCACGGCGGGCAATGGCGCCATGACGCTCGTCATCGCCATCGCTTATGGCGGGCGCTGGGACATTGCTTGCGCCGCACGCCGGCTCGCCGAGCGCTGCGTCGCCGGCGAGCTGCGGGCCGATGACATCGATGCAGCGCTGCTCGGCGAGCAACTGTCGCTGGCCGGCTTGCCCGATCCCGATCTGTTGATCCGCACCGGCGGCGAGCAGCGCATCAGCAATTTTCTGCTCTGGAATCTCGCGTACACGGAGCTGTACTTCTGCGACGCGCTGTGGCCCGATTTCGGCGAGCGCGAGCTCGACGCTGCGATCGCGCATTTCGGCAGACGCCAGCGTCGCTTCGGGCTCGCGCCCGAGCAGGCCGGGACGCGCTGATGCTGCGCGAGCGCGTCATTACGGCGTTGATCCTCGCCGCGCTAGTGCTGCTGGTCATCTTCTTGCTGCCGCACGCCGGGACGATGGCGGCGCTCGCGTTGCTGGTCGTTGCAGCGGCGTGGGAGTGGTCGGCGTTCCCGCGCTTCACCCAGCATTCAGCGAGAATCTCCTATGTAGCGTTCGTGGCCGTCTGCGTCGCGGCCTCGTGGTGGTATGGCGTCGAACGCGAGGAGATGGACCGCCTGATCCAGGCGGCGCTGGCGTGGTGGGTATTCGCACTGGTCTGGGTCGCGATCGCACCTGCACGGGTCAATCGCGTCACCGCCGCTGGCGCTGGCCTGCTGGTGCTCGTGCCGGCGTGGCTTGCGCTGGCGCGCCTGCACGCGGCTCAGCCTCAGCTGCTGTTGTTCCTGATCCTGCTGGTCGTCGCCGCGGATGTCGGCGCGTATTTCGCCGGTCGCCGCTTCGGCCACAACAAGCTCGCGCCGCGCGTCAGTCCAGGCAAGACCTGGGAAGGCGTGCTGGGCGGCTTCGTTGCCGCAGCGCTGATGGCCGCTCTCGGTGTGTGGTGGTTCAAATTAGATGCGCCGCGGTTTCTCGCGCTGTGCCTCGTCGTCGTCGTCGCTTCGATCATCGGCGATCTCACCGAGAGCTTGTTCAAGCGCCACGCCGGGTTGAAGGACAGCGGCCGGCTGTTGCCGGGGCATGGCGGTCTGCTGGACCGCGTCGACAGCGTGACGGCGGCGGCGCCGGTCTTCCTGATCGGTCTCGAACGCCTGGGGTTGCTCAGATGAGCGCGCCGCTGCGCGTCGCGGTGCTGGGCTCGACAGGCAGCATCGGGCTGAACACGCTGGACGTGCTCGAGCGTCATCGTGACCGCTATGAAGTTTTCGCGCTCGCCGCGCGCAGCAACGTCGCGCGTTTGCGGGAGCAATGTCTGCAACATCGGCCGCGATTTGCGGTCGTCGTTGACAACTCAGCAGCCACGCTCCTGGCAGCGCAGCTGCGCAGCGCAGGATCGCCGACCGAAGTGCTCACGGGCGAGCAGGCGTTGAGCGACATTGCCGCGCATGCCGAGGTCGACACGATCATGGCGGCCATCGTCGGCGCTGCCGGCCTCGCTTCCAGTCTCGCTGCCGCTCGCGCGGGCAAGCGCATCTTGCTGGCAAACAAAGAAGCGCTGGTCATGTCTGGACCGCTGTTCGTGGAAGCCGTGCGCGAGGGCGGAGCGACGCTGATCCCAGTCGACAGCGAGCACAACGCCATCTTTCAGTGCATGGGCGGCAGTCGCGCGTCCGGAGTGCGCCGCGTGCTGCTCACGGCCTCGGGCGTGCCGTTCCTGCGCACGCCCGCGGCGGATTTACGTAATGTCACGCCCGATCAGGCTTGCGCTCATCCCCGCTGGGTCATGGGACGCAAGATTTCCGTCGACTCGGCAACGCTCATGAACAAGGGGCTGGAGCTGATCGAAGCGTGCCTGTTGTTCAGCTTGCCGGCCCGCCAGGTCGATGTGGTCGTCCACCCGCAGAGCATCGTGCATTCGCTGGTTGAATACGTGGACGGCTCGATGCTGGCGCAACTGGGCAATCCCGACATGCGTACGCCAATTGCGCACGCGCTGGGCTGGCCGGAGCGGCTGAGCTCGGGTGTAGAATCGCTCGACATTCTGCGCGCCGCCCGCCTCGATTTCGAAGCGCCCGACCTCGAGCGTTTCCCCGCCCTGGCCCTGGCGCGCAGCGCTGCGGAAGCGGGCGGCACGGCGCCGGCGGTGCTCAACGCTGCGAACGAAGTTGCGGTTGGCGCGTTCCTCGAAGGGCGCTGCCGGTTTACGGACATCGTCGCGTTGATCGAGCGAGTGCTGGCGCGGCGGCCCGCGATGCCGGCGGACTGCGTAGCAGACATTCTGGCTGCAGACGGTTGGGCACGCCGCGAGGCGCAGACTGCAATCGCCGGCCCTGCAGGAGTTCATGCATGATTTCGACCGATAGCCCGCTGCAATTCGTCATCAACGTCGCAGCGTTCATCGTGGCGATCGGCGTGCTGGTCGCGGTGCACGAGTTCGGGCATTTCTGGGTCGCGCGCAAGCTCGGCATCCGCGTTCTGCGCTTCTCCATCGGTTTCGGCAAGCCGCTGTATCGCCGGGTCATCGGCAAGGATCCGGTCGAGTTCGTGGTCGCTGCGGTGCCGCTCGGCGGCTACGTGAAGCTGCTCGACGAGCGCGAAGGCAACGTCGCGGAGCGCGATCTGCCGCGCGCTTTCAATCGCCAGCCCGTGTGGAAGCGCATCGCGACGCTGCTCGCCGGCCCGGGCATGAACCTGATTTTCGCAATCGCGCTTTACTGGGTGTTGTTTACCGCCGGCGTGCCGGCCATCAAGCCCATCATCGGCGAGATCACGCCGGACTCGATCGCCGCCCGCGCCGGGCTGCGCTACGAGGACCAGATCCTGCAGATCGGCGGTCGACCGACGCCGACGCTCGAGGCCGCAACGCTGGCGATCATCGAAGACCTCACCGACGACGGCACCATCGACATGACTGTGCGCGGCGTCGACGGCGCAGAGCGCGATCTGTCGCTGCCGGTCGGCGAGCGTAGTCGCGCGCTCACGCAGCCCGAGGCGCTGCTGCCTGGGCTGGGCTTCGAGATCTGGCGGCCGCGGGTCAAAGCGATTATCGGCCTCGTCAACAAAGGCACTGCCGGCGAGCGGGCGGGGTTGAAGGTCGGCGATGAGATCCTGGCGATCGACGGCGAGCAGATCGCGCACTTTCAGCAGCTGGTGAACCGCGTGAAGCCCAACCCGGGACGCACAGTCACCCTGCAGGTGCGCCGCGACGGCGCGGTCCGCGACATGAAAGTCACCATCGGCGAGGATTCGAAAGGCGGGCGCAAGACCGGGCTGATCGGTATCGCGCCGAAGGATCAGCGGATTCCTACCGGCCGCACGCTGGAGGACATGCTGACCCTGCAGAAGTACGGCCCGGTCGCGGCCGTCGGGCAGGCAGCGGCCAAGACCTGGGACACTTCGGTGTTCACGTTGCGAATCGTGGGCCGCATCATCACCGGCGACGTTTCGCTGCAGGCCATCTCCGGGCCGATCAGTATCGCGGAAACAACAGGTTTCGCTGCGCGGCAGGGCTGGCGAACCTTCCTCGGCACGCTGGCGCTGATCAGCATCAGCCTGGGCGTGCTGAACCTGCTGCCGATCCCGATTCTCGACGGCGGACAAGTGGTTTATCAGCTTGCGGAACTGGTGAAGGGCGGACCGGTCTCAGAGCGTGCACAGCTGCTCGGCCAGCAGATCGGCATAGCGATGCTGATCCTGATGATGACGCTGGCGTTTTATAACGACATCGCACGACACTTGAACTGAGTCAGAAGGGGTCCCGGCCGATGCGTTTGAAGTCGATTATTCACGCGACCCTCGCGTTGGCCGCCGCGGGTGCGCTGTGCGAGCCCGCTGCAGCACAGCTCCTGCCGGGAGCCGCGCCGGCCCGCGCCGATGACGGACAATTCACCGTCGGCGACATCCGCATCGAGGGCCTGCAGCGCATCTCCGAAGGCACGGTCTACAACTACCTGCCGATCAACATCGGCGACCGCCTCGATCAGCGCCGCGTCGCCGAGGCGCTGCGCGCCCTCTACGACACCAAGTTCTTCCGCGACGTCGAGATCCGCCGCGAGGGCGGCACGCTGGTCGTCGCTGTCCTCGAGCGTCCTTCGATCGAGAGCTTCGAGATCAAGGGCAACAAGGACATCAAGACCGAGGATCTGCAGAAGTCGCTGCGCAACGTCGGCCTCGCGACCGGCAAGACCTTCGACCAGTCGGTGCTCGACGAGGTCAAGCAATACCTCACCGACCAGTACTTCTCGCGCGGCAAGTACGCCGTGCGGGTCGACGCCAAGGTCGAGGAGGTGCCGGGCAACAAGGTCAAGCTGACGATCGACGTCACCGAGGGCAAGCGTGCCCGCATCCGCCAGATCAACATCGCCGGCAACACGGCGTTCGACGACGCGACGCTGCTCGATCAGTTCGAGCTGAAGACGCCGAACTGGCTGTCGTGGTATCGCTCCGACGACCGCTACGCGCGCGAAGCGCTGTCGGGCGACCTCGAGAAGCTGCGCTCCTACTACATGGACCGCGGCTACGCGAATTTCGCCGTGACCTCGACGCAGGTGGCGATCGCGCCGGAGAAGGACGACATCTTCATCACGGTCAACGTGCACGAAGGCGACGTCTTCAAGGTCTCGGACGTGAAGCTGGCCGGCAACATGGTCGTGCCGGAGTCGGAGCTGAAGCGGCTGATCTTCATGCGGCCCGGCTACCAGTACTCGCTGCGCGCCGTGACTGCGACCACCGAAGCCATGAAGGCGCGGCTCGGCGTCGACGGCTACGCGTTCGCCACCATCGATCCGGTGCCGCAGGTGAATCCGGACACCAAGGAAATCACGCTGACGTTCGTGGTCGACCCGAAGAACCGCGTGTACGTGCGGCGCGTGAACTTCAACGGCACCTCGGGCGTGAACGACGAAGTGTTCCGGCGCGAGATGCGCCAGCTCGAAGGCGCGTACCTGTCGAACAACGCGGTCGAGCGCTCCAAGCAGCGCATCCAGCGCCTGCCGTTCATCGAGAAGGTCGAGGTCGAAACCAACCAGGTGCCGGGCGCGGCCGACCTGGTCGATGTCGATTTCCAGATCGAAGAGGGCCTGCCGGGCCAGTTCGGCGGCGGCGTCGGTTACTCCGAGTCGCAGTCGGTGATCCTGCAGGGCAACTTCGTGCACTCGAACTTCATGGGCACCGGCAACCGCATCGCCGCCGAGATCAACTCCGGCCGCTATGCGAAGTCGTTCAGCTTCTCGCACACCGACCGCTACACGACGATCGACGAAGTGCAGCGCACGATCTCGCTCGGCTACCGCGACGTCACGCAGTTCACCTCGGCGGCTTCGGACTTCGACACCGAGACCGTGACGCTCGGTCTCAACTACGACTGGCCGATCACGGAATTCCAGTACGTCGGCGTCGGTGTCACGGCGCAGCGCTCCGAGCTGGTCACCACCGAAGGCGGCAGCGCCGACCAGGCCGTCGACTGGGTGCGCAACAACGGCAACCCGCGCGTCACCTGCCGGCAGGTGATTCTCGACGACGACTGCAACGACATCGCCGAGTTCGAGGTCGTGAGCAGCAAGTTCGACGCGTACGAGCTCAACCTCGGCTGGCGCTACGATTCCCGCAACCGCGCGATCTTCGCCGACCGCGGCATGCGCCATCGCTTCAACGTCGGTTACACGCTGCCGGGGAGCGAAGTCGAGTACTGGAGCGCCTCGTACGACTACCTGCAGTTCGTACCGATCTGGCGCCAGTTCACGATCATGTTCAATGCGGAGCTGGCTTACGGCCGTGCGCTCGGCGATACGACGGCGCTGCCGCCGTACCGTCAGTACTTCGCCGGCGGGCCGGATTCGGTCCGCGGCTTCCGCGAGTCGCGGCTCGGTCCGAAAGACAACTTCGGCCGGCCGTACGGCGGCAACATCAAGACGGTGGCGCAGACCGAATTGCTGCTGCCGATCCCGGAAAAGTGGCGCAACAGCGCGCGCTTCAGCCTGTTCTACGACATCGGCAACGTGTTCTCGGACCAGAACATCGTGTTCCGGGCGAACCCGCAGATACGTCCTCCCGGCCCCCTCGACCCGAACTTCGTTCCCGCGGAAATCGACTATGGCTTCAAGTATAGTGAGCTGAAGCAGGCGGTCGGCGTGGCCGTGCAATGGCTGGCCCCGTTGGGCGTGTTCCGGTTCAGCTACGCGATGCCTTTGAACGACAAGCGCGGCGACACCCTGACGCGTTGGGGTGACGAGGTCGAGGGGTTCCAGTTCTCGATCGGCCAGGCGTTCTGACAAGCATTACTCAAGTATCGAGGTCAATCCTACATGGCACGTTTGAGTCCCAGTTCGATTATTGCGGGTCCGATTCTGGCGGGCATGACTCTGCTCGCGCCGCTGGGTGTTGCGCACGCGGAGATGAAGATCGCGGTGGTGAACGTGCCGCGGCTGCTCGACGAGGCGCCGCAGGCGAAGTCGGCGATGCAGGCGCTGCAGGACGAGTTCGCGCCGCGCCAGAAAGAGATCATGTCGACGCAGAAGGAACTGAAGGCGAAGGAAGAGAAGCTGAATCGCGACGGCGCGGTGATGGCCGAGAACGAGCGGCGCAACGCCGAGAAGGATCTGCGCGACGGTCAGCGCGAGCTGGCACGCAAGCAGAACGAGTACGTCGAGGATCTGAACCTGCGTCGCAACGAAGAGATCGGCAAGCTGCAGCGCTCGCTGCTGCAGGAAGTGCAGGCGTTCGCGCGCACCTCGAGCTACGACCTGATCGTGGGCGAGGGCGTCCTCTACGTGAACGAGTCGATGGACATCACTGCTCAGGTGCTGAGCGCTCTGCAGGCTCGATACAAGGCGACCGGCGGCGCTGCCCCGAAGCCTGCCACGCCGAAGCCGGCGACGCCGCCGCCGCCTCAGAGCAAGCCACAACAGTAAGGCCAACCGCAGCGGACAGCGCTCGTGAGCACCGCTACCCTAGGTGAGCTCGCGGTCCGCTTCGGCTGTACCCTCCAGGGCGATCCCGATGTGCGCATCGCGCACGTCGCGACGCTGGAGCGCGCGGACCCGCAGGCGCTGACCTTTCTCGCGAATCCCCGTTACCGGCGTTACCTGCCGCAGACGAAGGCCGGTGCGGTCGTGCTGGAGGCGCAGTTCGCCGCGGAGTGCCCGGTCCCCGCTCTCATCGCGAAGAATCCGTACGCCACCTACGCGCGGATTGCGGCGCTGCTGCATCCCGCGCCGTCGGTCATTCCCGGCCGGCACCCGACGGCAGTCATCGATTCGAGCGCTGTGATCGATCCGTCTGCCGCTATCGGGCCGCTGGCGGTGATCGGCGCGCGAGCGCGCATCGGCGCGCGCTGCACGATCGGTCCCGGTTGTGTGCTCCTCGATGACGTGACGACCGGCGCGGATACACGCCTCGTCGCAAGCGTCACGCTGTGCAGCTCGGTCGCGATCGGCGAGCGCTGCACGCTGCACCCCGGCGTCACCATCGGAGCGGATGGCTTCGGCTTCGCGCCCGATGCGGACGGGCTGGTGAAGGTGCCGCAGATCGGCGGCGTACGCATCGGCAACGACGTCGAAATCGGCGCCAACACCACCATCGACCGCGGCACGATCGAGGACACGGTGATCGAGGACGGCGTCAAGCTCGACAATCAGATCCAGATCGGCCACAACGTGCGCATCGGCGCTCACACCGTGATCGCGGGTTGCACCGGGATCTCGGGCAGCACGACCATCGGCGCGCGCTGCATGATCGCCGGGCAGGTCGGCATGGCCGGCCACCTGAGCATCTGCGACGACGTGGTCGTGACCGGCCGTTCGTTTGTGAACAGCAGCATCCGCAAGCCGGGTTACTATTCCGGCGGCCTCACGGTCGACGAGGCGGCGCGATTCCGCAAGAATGCCGCGCGCTTCCACCGGCTGGACGAGCTCGCGCGCCAGGTGCGCCGGCTGACCGGCGGGGCGCCGGAGCCGGACGAGAGCGCAGACGAATAAAAGGGGTGGGGATGACTGAAGTCTTGACGATGGACATCCAGGAAGTGATGCGCCGGTTGCCGCATCGCTATCCCTTCCTGCTGGTGGATCGCGTGCTCGAGTGCGTGGCCGGGCAGTCGATCCGCGCGCTCAAGAACGTCACGGTCAACGAGCAGTTCTTCCCCGGGCACTTTCCGCATCGGCCGGTGCTGCCGGGCGTCATCATCCTGGAAGCGCTGGCGCAGACCGCAGGCATCCTCGCGTTCGTGACCGCGGGCGTATATCCGGACGAGAGCCGTCCGATGTACTTCGTCGGCATCGACAAGGCGCGCTTTCGCCGCCCGGTCGTCCCTGGCGATCAGCTGGTTCTGAAAGCAACGCTGGAACGCTCGATGCGCGGCATCTGGAAGTTCTCGACAGTCGCCGAAGTGGACGGCGAGGAGGCGACCAGCGCCGAGATGATGGTGGCGCCCGGAACGAAATGACCCGAGTATGGCCATCCACCCCACCGCACTCATTGCCGCCGATGCCTCGCTGGCGCCGGACGTCGAAGTCGGCGCCTACAGCGTGATCGGCCCCGGCGTCACGATCGGCGCCGGCACCTGGGTCGGGCCGCACGTCGTGATCGAAGGCCCGACCGCGATCGGCCGCGAGAACCGCATCTTCCAGTTCGCCTCGATCGGCGCGGCGCCGCAGGATTTGAAGTACAACGGCGAGCCGACGCGTTTGGAGATCGGCGACCGCAACACGTTCCGCGAGAACTGCACGATCAACCGCGGTACGACCAAGGACCAGCTGGTCACGCGCATCGCCGACGACAACTTGTTCATGGCCGGCTCGCACGTCGGGCACGACAGCGTGATCGGCTCGCATTGCGTGTTCGCGAACTACGCGACGCTCGGCGGCCACGTCGAGATGGGCGACTGGGTGCACATGGGCGGCTTCTCCGGCGTGCACCAGTTCTGCGTGGTCGGCGCGCATGCCTTCATCGCCAACAACACGGCGGTGACGCGCGACGTGCCGCCGTTCGTGATGGCCGTCGGCCGGCCGGCGGAGCCGCACAGCGTGAACTCAGAGGGTCTGAAACGGCGCGGCTACACCGCCGAGCAGATCCGCAATATCCGCGATGCTTACCGCATCCTGTATCGCTCGCAGCTGAAGCTGCACGAGGCAACCGAGCAGCTCAATCAGCGCGCGGCCGAGCAGCCGGAGCTGGCGCCGCTGGTCGCGTTCCTCAACGATTCCACGCCGCGCCGCGAGCGGGTCGGCATCGTGAGGTAAGCGGTGGGTCAGGCGACCGGTGCCGGTCCTCGCATCGTCCTCGTCGCCGGCGAAACCTCGGGCGATAATCTCGGCGCACATCTGATCGAAGCGCTGCGCGCTCGCTTGCCGGGCGCGCGGTTCGCCGGCATCGCGGGCCCGCGCATGATCGCGGCCGGCTGCGAGCCTTGGGAGCGCGCCGAAGATCTCGCAGTGATGGGGCTGTTCGAGATCCTGCCGCATTTGCCGCGGCTGCTGCGCATCCGCCGCAAGCTGCTCGCGCGCGTGCTCGCGGAGCGGCCGGATGTCTACATCGGCGTCGATGCCAAGGAGTTCAACCTGCGGGTCGCGCCACGCTTGAAGGAGCGCGGCATCCGCACCGTGCAGTACGTGAGCCCGCAGATCTGGGCCTGGCGCCAGGGGCGGGTGCGGACGATCGGGCGGGCGGTCGATCTGGTCCTGTGCCTGCTGCCGTTCGAGAAGCGCTTCTACGACGAGCACGGCGTGCACGCCGTGTTTGTCGGTCATCCGCTGGCCGACCAGATTCCGCTGCACCTGGATCCGCGCGCGGCGCGCGCTGCGCTCGGGCTCGACCCGGAGGGCACCTACATCGCGTTGCTGCCCGGCAGCCGGCACGGCGAGGTCGCGCGACTGAGCCCGGACTTCGCCGCGACGGTCGCCTGGCTGAGCCAGCAGCGCCCCGGACTGAAATTCGTCGCTGCGCTCGCCAACGAAGGGGCCCACCGCACGTTCGCTGCCGCGCTCGCCGCGGCCGATGTGCGCGATCGCGTGACTCTGGTCGACGGCAACGCGCAGCAGGTGATGGCAGCAAGCGACGTCGTGCTGCTCGCGTCCGGCACCGCGACGCTCGAAGCGACGCTCGTCAAGCGTCCGATGGTGGTCGCCTACCGCTTGAGCCTGCTGACAACTTTTCTGCTTAAGACTTTGAAACTCTTCAAGGCGCCGTACTTCGCGCAGCCCAACCTGCTCGCCGGCCGTCAGGTAGTCCCTGAATATTTCAACGCCGAGGTGCGCGCCGCCGTGCTCGGCCCCGCCGTGCTGACGCAATTGGAGCGTGCCGATCGCGATCAGCTCGTGCAAACTTTCGCCTCGATCCACGAGACGCTGCGCCGGGACGCCAGCGCGCGTGCGGCGGAGGCCATCGTTGCATTGTTGAGTTGACGGGGAGCGATGAGTTCGGCACAGCTGGCGTTCAATCTGGTTCGCGACGGTTTGCGCGCCGGCGTCGATGAGGCGGGGCGCGGACCGCTGGCGGGACCCGTCGTCGCGTCCGCGGTGATCCTCGATCCGCGGCGGCGCATCCGCGGCATCCGCGACTCCAAGCTGATCGAGCCGGAGGAGCGTACCGAGCTCGCAATCAAGATCCGCGCCAGCGCGATCGCGTGGTCGGTCGCGTGGGCCGACGTCGAAGAGATCGATAACCTGAACATCCTGCAGGCGACCTATCTGGCGATGCGGCGCGCGCTGCTCGGGCTGCGCGTGCGGCCCGCGCACGTGCAGGTAGACGGCGACCGCTGTCCGTCGTTCATCGGTCTGTCGCTGGAATGCAGCTTCGAGGCGATCGTCGACGGCGACGCGCGGCGCATCTGCATCGGCGCCGCGTCGATCCTCGCGAAAACGACCCGCGACGCGATGATGGTCGGCCTCGACGCGATCTATCCGCAATACGGCTTCGCCTCGCACAAGGGCTACAGCACGCCGGAGCATTTCGAGGCGCTCGGCAAGTACGGCCCTTCGCCGATCCATCGTCGCAGCTTCGAGCCGGTGCGCGTCGCGGCCGCGGGCATTCACATCTAGCCCATGTTCGTCCACCTCCACCTGCACACCGAGTATTCGCTCGTCGACAGCGTCGTGCGGATCACGAGCGAGGGCGGCGATGCGCCCGGACTGATGGACGCCGTCGCCGCCGCGGGCATGCCCTCGGTCGCGCTCACCGATCAGAGCAACCTGTTCGCGATGGTGAAGTTCTATCGCGCGGCGCAGGCGGCCGGCGTGAAGCCGATCATCGGCGTCGATCTGCGCGTGCGCGAGCCGGGCGAGCGCGCCGAGGCCTCGACGCTGGTGCTGCTGTGTCAGAACGACGCCGGCTATCGCAATCTCACGCGGCTCGTCAGCAGGTCATACCTCGAAGGCCAGCATCGCGGCTTGGCAACGATCGACCGCGCGTGGCTCGACGCCAGCAACCTGGGCGGCTTGATTGCGCTCTCCGGTGCGCGCGACAGCGATCTGGGTCGTGCGTTCGTGCACGGCCGTGAAGCGGAGGCGCGCAAGGCGCTCGAGAGCTGGCTCGCGCTGTTCGGAGATCGCTACTACATCGAGCTGCAAAGGACGGGACGCGAAGGCGAGGAGCGCTACATCCACGGCGCGCTGAACCTGGCGGCCGAATACGGCGTGCCGGTGGTGGCGACGAACGACGTGCGCTTCATCCGCGCCGAGGACTTCGACTCGCACGAGGCGCGCGTGTGCATTCACGACGGCGCGCTGGTCGGCGATGCCAAGCGGCGCAGCCGCTACAGCAAGGAGCAGTATCTGAAGTCGCCGCGCCAGATGGCGCAGCTGTTCGATGACATTCCCGAAGCCATTTCCAACTCATTCGAGATCGCACGCCGCTGCAATCTGGAGCTGAAGCTCGGCAAGTCGGTGCTGCCGGCGTATCCCGTGCCGGGAAATCTCAGCACCGAGGACTTCCTGCGGGAAGAGGCGAAGCGCGGTCTGGAGCAGCGCCTGCAGCGGCTGGGCACCAGCGTCGTGCAAGGTCGCGCGATCGCGCGGGACGAGTACGAGCAGCGCCTGGCAAGCGAGCTCGGCGTGATCTGCCAGATGGGCTTCGCCGGCTACTTCCTCATCGTCGCCGACTTCATCCGCTGGGCGCGCGAGAACGACGTGCCGGTCGGTCCGGGACGCGGCTCGGGCGCCGGCTCGCTGGTCGCGTATTCGATCGGCATCACCGACCTCGATCCGTTGCGCTACGACCTGCTGTTCGAGCGCTTCCTGAATCCCGAGCGCGTCTCGATGCCGGACTTCGACGTCGACTTCTGCATGGACGGCCGCGACCGCGTCATCGATTACGTCGCCGACCGCTACGGCCGCGAGCGCGTCTCGCAGATCATCACGTACGGCACGATGGCGGCGAAGGCCGTGGTGCGCGACGTCGCGCGCGTGTTCGGGCAGAGCTACGGCTTCGCCGATTCGATCGCCAAGCTGATCCCGTTCGAGCTCGGCATCACGCTCAAGGACGCGATGGCCAAGGAGCCGGAGCTGCAGCGGCGCTACAAGACCGAAGAGGACACGCGCGCGATCCTCGACATGTCGATGTCGCTGGAAGGCCTGGTGCGCAATGCGGGTATGCACGCCGGCGGCGTGGTCATCGCGCCCTCGGTGCTCACCGACTTCGCGCCGCTGTTCTGCGACGACACCGGCCGCAACGTCGTGACGCAGTTCGACAAGGACGACGTCGAAGCCGCCGGCCTGGTGAAATTCGACTTCCTCGGGCTGCGCACGCTGACGATCATCGACTGGGCGGTCAAGATCATCAACGTGCAGCGCGAGCGCAAGGGCGAGCCGCCGCTCGACGTCAATGCGCTGCCGATGGACGACGCGCCGACCTACGAGCTGCTCAAGCGCTGCGAAACCACTGCCGTGTTCCAGCTGGAATCGCGCGGCATGAAGGACCTGATCCGCCGCCTGCAGCCGGACTGCTTCGAGGACATCATCGCGTTGGTGGCGCTGTTCCGTCCGGGCCCGCTGCAGTCGGGCATGGTCGACGACTTCATCGCGCGCAAGCACGGCAAGACCACTGGCCCGATCGACTATCTGCATCCCGACCTGAAGCCGGTGCTCGCGCCGACCTACGGCGTGATCCTGTACCAGGAGCAGGTGATGCAGATCGCGCAGGTGCTCGCGGGCTACACGCTCGGCGGCGCCGACCTGCTGCGCCGGGCGATGGGCAAGAAGAAGGCGGAGGAGATGGCGCAGCAGCGCTCGATCTTCGTCGGCGGCGCTACCGCTCGCGGCGTTCAGCAGCGCACTGCCGAGCACATCTTCGACTTGATGGAGAAGTTCGCGGGCTACGGCTTCAACAAGTCGCACTCCGCCGCCTACGCGCTGCTTTCGTACCAGACCGCGTGGCTCAAGACGCACTATCCGGCGGCGTTCATGTCGGCGGTGCTGTCGTCCGACATGGATAAGACTGACAAGGTCGTGACGCTGATCGACGAAGCGCGCCGCATGCAGCTCAAGGTCGAGCCGCCCGACGTCAACAGCTCGCACTACATGTTCACGGTCAGCGGTGAGCGTGCCATTCGGTACGGGCTCGGCGCGATCAAAGGCGTCGGGCAATCGGTCGTCGAGATGCTCGCCACCGAGCGCGAGGCGCACGGCGCGTTCCCCGATCTCGCGGAGTTGTGCCGGCGCAGCGACCAGAACCGCATGAACCGCCGCGTGCTGGAAGCGCTGATCCGCTCCGGCGCGCTCGACCTGATCGGCGCCAACCGCGCCACCCTGATGCACGCGCTGCCCGCGGCGATGCAGCTGGCGGACCAGACGATTCGTGCGCGCGTCGTCGGTCAGGACGACATGTTCGGCCTGATGGACCATGCAGGTGCGGCGCCAACGGTCACGCTCAGCAATGAAGTGCTGCCGGACTGGAGTCGCCGCGTGCGCCTCGACGGCGAGCGCGACACGCTCGGCCTGTATCTCACCGGGCATCCGTTCGAGGAGTTCGAGCACGAGGTGCGGCCGATCATCAGCGGCCGCATCGCGGACATCACCGGCGATCGCCCGCCGCCGAGCAGCAACAACGAAGGGGGCTTCCAGCAGTTTCGCGGCAAGCCGGCCACGATCGCCGGCATGGTGTTCGATCTCGGCAAGCGCGGCGGCCGCGTGATCTTCACGATGGACGACCGCAGCGGGCGCATCGAAGCGTCGATGTTCGAAGACGTCTGGCAGCAGTACCGCAGCTTGATCGCCAAGAGCGCGATCCTGGTCGTGGAAGGCTCGCTGCGCTTCGACGAGTACATCGAAGGCTGGCGGCTCACTGCCAAGCGCGCGTTCGACATCGATCACGCTCGCGAGCAGCACGCGCGCCGCTTGGTGTTGCGCTGGCCGGAGAAGGCCGACGGCAACTTCATCAAGACGCTGGAGCAGACGCTGAAGCCGTTCCGCGGCGGCCGCTGTGCCGTTGCCGTGCGCTACCAGAGTTCTGCAGCGCGAGCAGAGCTGGTGCTCTCGGAAGAGTGGTCAGTCAAGCCGACGCGCGAGCTCACCGAGCGCATCGCGCAGCTGTGCGGCAACGATGGGTGGAGATTGATCTACGCGCCGGCGGGAAGCGGATAACATCCGCTTCCAGATGCCGCTGCCTCGCCTCATCGTTCTCATCGCCGGTAACTTCTTCGTCGCCACGAGCTTTCTCAGCGTCGGCGGCCTGCTCAACGACATCTCGACTTCGCTCGCGATTCCGATCGAAAAGGCCGGATTGTTGATCGCTGCGTTCGGTATCTCGGCTGCGATTTGCGCGCCGACGCTCGCGACGCTCGGCTCGCGCATCGATCGGCGCCTGCTGCTGACTCTGTCGATGGCGATCTGTGCGCTCGCTAATGTGCTTGCGTCCCTCAGCCGCAACTACGATCAGCTCATGCTCGCGCGCGTGCTCGCGGCGGTGACCTCGGCTGTCTACACGCCGCAGGTTGCCGCGACGGTGAGCATGCTGGTCCCGGAGAGCGAGCGCGGACCGACCCTCGTGAAGCTGATGATCGGCTGGGCGGTCGGCTCGGTGCTCGGCAATCCGTTGTCGGTACTGGTCGCTTCGATATTCGATTGGCGCGCGTCGTTCGCATTCATCGGTCTGTCCAGCGGTATCGTCTCGCTGTTGGTGTGGCGCTCGGTGCCCGCGAACGTGCACGTGCCGCCGTTGAACTGGTATCGCTGGTTCGAAGTGCTGCGCTCACCAGCGCTGCGCTGGCTGACGGCCGCGACTGCTCTCACGAACGTCGGCGGCAACGTGATGCTCAGCTACATCGCGCCGATCGTGAAAGCAGTGCAGGGCATTACCGGCCCCGCGCTCGCCGCGCTGCTGTTCACCTCAGGCGTCGGCGGGCTGTTGGGCAATCTGCTCAGCGTGCGCTTGATCCGCCGCATCGGCGCGACCGGCGTGGCCTACAAATGCAACGGCACTTCAGCAGTCGTGCTGTTGCTTTGGCCCTTCGTCGCGAGCTGGGCCGCAGCGATCTTCGTTGCGCAGTTCGTGTGGAGCCTCGGCAATGCGGGGTTCCCAGCCGTGCAGCAGGCGCGGCTGGTAGCAGTCGCGCCGCTGCTCGCGGCGGCGACGATCGCGATGAACTCCTCGATGACCTATCTCGGCGGCGCCATCGGTGCCACGATCGGCGCGAGCGCGTGGACGGTGGTCGCGCCGCGCTTCATGCCGTGGGTGGGATTCGTGTTCGTGCTGGGAGCGCTCGCGTGCTCGATGATGGGCGAGAGGGCGGCCAGGGAGAGTCAGGCTAAAGCCTGACAGCTTCACTCGTTGATCGCCTCGACCTGAATCGCGAGCTTCGTATCCATCTTGAAGCCGTAATTCTTGCCCCAGTCGACACCGAAGGCTGCGCGGTCGATCGTGCCACTGGCGTTCGCGCCGCAGACTTCCTTGCCTTTTTTCATCGGGTGCGGCCGGCAGCCGAAATGATCGATCTTCAGCGTCACGGGCTTGGTCACGCCGTGCAGCGTCAGGGTGCCGTCCACCTCGGTCGGCGCGCCATCGACGAACTTCGTGAGCTTGCCGGTGTAGGTCGCGGTCGGGTACTTGCCCGCGTCGAGCATGTCGCCACCGGTGCGGACGTGATCGTTGAGCTTGTCGTGGCCCATGTCGATCGACGCCGTGTCGACGGTCACGTCGACTGTGCCGCTGCCCGCTTGCGCATCGAGCACGATCGAGCCGGAGGTCTTCTTGAACTTGCCCCGCCAGGTCGACAGGCCGCCGAAGTGATCGGCCTCCAGGCTCGGGTAGGTGTGGTCCGAGTCGATCGTGTACTTGACCGGCGCCGCGACGACGGGCCCTGCAATCAGGACTGCTGCGGCAACGACGAACATCATCTTCATGAGTGGCTCCTTGCAAATCGGACCGACATATTAGCCGCCGGCGCGCTTGGCCTGCCAGCCGCGGCGAATCAGCTCTTCGACCAGGCGATCGCGGTGATCGCCCTGGATCTCGATGCGGCCGTTCTCGGCGGATCCGCCGGAGCCGCAGCGTTTCTTGAGTTCCGTCGCGAGCGCAACGAGTTCATCCGGCGGTAAACCGAGCCCGGTGATGACGGTGACGCCTTTGCCGTTGCGTCCCTGGGTCTCGCGGCTGACGCGCACGTTGCCGCTGCCGGCCGCCTTGCCGGTCGGCTTGCCGGGAGTGCCGCGCCGGCAAATGCATTCGCGCACGGGCCGCAGACAGTTAGGGCACCGCTCGCCGACGTCGGTGGAATAGACGATGCCGCCGCCATCCCGCGGCGTTTTGGGTGTGTTCACCAGAGCGAGCGTACGCGGTCACGATAGCGAATGCACTGCTCGATCACGCGGCGGTATTCGGCTACGTCGACGTCGCGCTCGGAGCAGGGCAGGAGCAGATCGCCGTCGCTCTTGAAATTGCCGTCCCATGCTATCAGCTGCGCGTCGTTCCACGAGCGCGAGTATTCGCGCAGCTTGTCGTCCGCCATGCGATCGAAATACGCGCGCAGGTTGTAGCCGGTCTCGTCCATGCGCTCATCGGTCGGGTCCTGCTCGAAGTTCCAGGAGGGCTGCTGCACGCTCATTCCTCCACGATCGCAGCGGGCCGGGGCGTGGCGTCCTGCAGCAACTCGATCGCCACCTGGTCCGGGCCTTCGATGAATGCGAATTTGATGCGACCGTCTGCGATGCTGCGCGGCTCTGCCGTCACCTTTACGCCGTCGTTGCGCAGGCGCGCGAGCGTCGCGTCGAGGTCGTCGATGCTGAAACCGAGGTGATCGATGACGCGGCCGCGCGTCGAGACAATCGTGCCGCCACGGTATTCCACCGGATAGATGATCATGCTGACGTGATCCGCGGTCACGAAGGCGGCCGGCGCGATCTGCACGTCACGGTAGATGCGTTTCTCGTTCTGCGGGAAGCTGCGGAAGCCGAACTGCCTGGCGTACCAGGCACCGGCGGCCGGCGGATCGGCGCTGAACATGTGGACGTGCCCGAAGTTGTGATGGCGCGCGGTGTTCAGCTCGATCAGCACGTGGTCCGGGCCGTCGACGTACGCGTAGAAGAACGAGCGATTGCCGCCGACCATGTCGCTGATGTCGGTGAGCGGCGTGGCGAAGCGCGTGCCTTGGGCGAGTTGCTGCTGATACGTCGACTGCATGTCCTCCGCGCCCCAGCCGATGTGCCAGATACCGGACAGCAATTCGCTCGGCGGCGGCGAGTCGACCTTGGTGAACAGCAACCACGAGTCGCCGGTCCAGATGGCGTCGCCGAGGCCGGCGAACGACTCTTTGCGCGCCTTGAACTTGCTGGTGTAGAACTCGATCGCCGTTGCGGGATTGGTGGCGTTGAGATGCACGTGATGGAAGTGCGCCTGCGCGCTCGCCGCGAGCGGCATTGCAAGCAAGACCAGGGCCGCGAACCCGCGCATCAGTCGTTCGCGCGAACCCATCCGTACGCGGCGTTCTGCCGCGCGCCGCCGGCATCAAGATAGGCGAGCTTCGCCTTCTCCAGACTGTCGCCCGGAATCGCGTTGCGCTTGGCGTTGACGTCGATGTTGTAGAGCTTCGCCGCGTTCAAGCCGAGGATCTTCGCCTTGTCGGCCTTGCTGATCTTCGCATAGCCGAACTTCTCGACGAACTCGTCGGAGATGTCGAAGCGCTTGAACGCTTCGATCGCCCACTGCGGCGAGCCCCACCACAGGCAGTCGGTGCCCCAGACGACGTGGTCGGCGCCGTAGTGCTTGATGTTCTTGCCCATGCCGTGCATGCACAGCACCGGATCCGCGACCACCAGCGCATTGAAGAAGCTGCCGACCTCGGGATAGACGTTGTTGATCTTCGGATTGCGCTTCCTGATGTCCATCAGCACCGAGTGCCACTCGAAGTCGCCGGTCTTCGGGTCGAACTTGTTGCTGTCGAGATAGTTCGGCTCGTTCGGGCCGTGCTTGATCGCCGAGTGGTAGATCACGAAGTTGAAATCGGGATTCGCGAGCGCCGCCTTCTCGACGTCCTTCGGGTTCGCCAGATGACCCAGCGTGCGCGACTGATAGGAGTAGCCCTTGTGCACGCTGACCAGCTTCATGCCGCGCTTGCGCGACTCCTCGTAGAACCACATCGCGTTGTCGTCGTCGAGCTGGAAGCCGTTGCCGGTGCGGGCCGGGTCCGTGTGGCAGTACCACTTCCAGGAATCGATCTTGTACAGCTGCAGCTCGCGCTCCATCTGCTCGATGATCGCGGCCTTGTCGATGCTGTTGGTAGCCTTGTCCCAATAGTGATTCGGCGCGAGGTTGCCCTGGCACAGCGCGCGCTGCGAGCCGGCCATGGCGTTGATCTCCTTCTTCTTCTCGCCCATCAGCCAGCTCGGCAGGATCGCGAACGGCGGATTGCGCTGCGCGCCTTCCGCGACCTTGCCGTCCGGCGTGCGCTGGATCTCGCGCGTCGGCACGCCGGAGATCACCACCATGTTCGTCTCGGAATCGAAGAACAGCTCCTTGACGAAATTCTTGAAGCTGTACGATTCGACGTCGTCCTTCAAGTCGAAGCCCATGTTGCGCGCGGTCTCGCTGTTGCGGAAATTCAGCGCGATGCCGTTGGTGAAGTGCGCCTGCACGTCGATGACGAAGAACTCGCTTTTCGGATACTTCTCGTCGATCGCAGCGAGCTCGTAGGTCTCCGCTTCGTCGACGTCGAAGACTTTGCCGTACACGCGGTTGGAGGCGGCGAAGCAGGTGGCGAGGCCCATCGAGCTGGCCATGAACGCGCGGCGATCCATGTTGAGCTTGCGCGCACGCGTGTCGCCCATTTCGCGGATCAACGCTTCGAGCTGCTGCTGGCGCTGCGTCTGCGGGCGCGGCAGGAATTCTTCGTTCGAGACGGCTTGCGTCGGCAGCGGCGAGTCGACGCCTTTGCGCAGGTCGCGCTCGATTTTACGGATCCACATGGCGCTGAGCCCCCCGAAAAATTTCGGGAGTATTCTAGGATCAGCTTCGCGCCACTTCGGGTGAGCTTTGCGTTTATTTGCATACGCGTTGCTGGTTGCGCTCCGCGCTGTGCGATTCCGTGTCGTGCCTCGAGCATTGCTGAATCAACTGACAGATCTTCATAGTCTGCAGGGCGATGTCGCCACTACGAGCGCGTGATCGCGAGCGAGCTCGGCAGATCGGCAGCCGATCAAGTAAATGCCGAGTACACCAGCGTGCGCAGCTCGCGGCGGATCGGATACGTCGCCGACGGCGTGAGCTGCGTCATGAAGATCACAATCAGCTGCTCGCGCGGATCGACCCAGAAATAAGTGCTGGCGAGCCCGCCCCACGAAATGTCCCCGGGCGATCCCGGCAACAGTCCGCGCGCGGGGCTCACGGAAACTGCGAAGCCGAGGCCGAAGCCGACACCTGCGTAGGTCACTTCGGAGAACAGCGAGACGGCGAGATCCGGCAGGTCCTTGCCGCCGGGCAGATGGTTCTGCGACATCAGCTCCAGCGTCTTCGGGCTGACCAGCCGCACGCCATCGAGCGCGCCGCCGTTGAGCAGCATCCTGCAGAAGCGCAGATAGTCCGCGGCGGTGGACACGAGTCCGCCGCCGCCGGACACGAAGCTCGGCGGCTTCAAGAAGAAGCTCGTTTGCGGATCATCCTGCAACGCCATGCGTCCGTCCGGAGTCGCTGCGTAGCACGCGGCGAAGCGCGAGGCCTTCGCGGCCGGGACCATGAAGTCCGTGTCGGTCATGCCGAGCGGATCGAGGATGCGCGAGCGCAGGAACTGCTCGAACGGCTGGCTCGAAATCTTGCCGACGAGGTAGCCGACCACGTCGGTCGAGACGCCGTAGTTCCAGGCGCTGCCCGGCGAGAACTCGAGCGGCACCTTCGCCAGCCCTTCGACCATCTGGTCGAGCGACACCGCCGTCGGAATTTCGCCCAGGTGGAGCTTGCGATAGGCGGCATCGACGTTGGTGCGCTGCTGGAAACCGTACGTCAGCCCCGACGTGTGTCGCATCAGGTCGATGACGCGCATCGGCGCGCTCGTGCGCCGCGTGCGGAACGAGCCGATGAAGCCGCCTTCGTAAACGCCGAGGTCGCGCCACTGCGGAATGTAGCGATGCACGGGATCGTCGAGCGACACGCGGCCTTCTTCGACCAGCATCATCAGCGCCAGGCTGGTGAGCGGCTTGGTCATCGAATAAATGCGGAAGATCGTGTCTTCCTGCAACGGACGGTTACGCTCGACATCCATCCGGCCGAGCGCGCTCAGGTGCGCGACCTGGCCATTGCGCTCGACCAAGGTCAGCGCGCACGGCAGCTTGCCGGTATCCAGATACTTCTGCTGCACAAACCGGTCGATGTGTTGCAGGCGCGGGCCGGAGAGGCCGGCGGACTCGGGTCGGAGCATTGAGATTTCCTGGGAGGGTTTCCTGTCAGATGCGCGAGGTGCGTTGCGGCTCGCGCATGAAAATGTACACCAGGAGCGAGCCGAACACGCACACAGTGACGTACCAGTAGAACCACGACTCGCGCCCGATCGACTTGAACCACAGTCCGATGAGCGGTGCGCTGCCCCCGAACAAGGAGACGGCCACGGCGTAGGGCAAGCCGACGCCCAGCGCGCGGATCTCGACCGGGAACAGCTCGGCTTTCACGACGGCACTGATCGAGCTGTAAAAGGACGAGATGAGCAGCGCGACGCTCACGAGCGCGAAAGCGAGCCAGGCGCTGTGTGCCTGCGCGAGGGTCGACAGCAGCGGCACGGTTGTGAACAGCGCGAGCACGCCGAACGTGATGAGCATCGGCCGGCGTCCGATCCGGTCGGACAGCGCGCCCATCAGCGGCTGCATCAGCATGAACAGAAACAGCGACGCCGACGAGACGATCGTTGCGTCGGTCTTCGACAGGCCCACCGTGTTCGCGAGGAACTGCTGGATGTAGGTCGTGAAGATGTAGAAGTAGAGCGTGCCGCCAGCGGTCAGGCCGATCACGATCAGCACCTCGCGCGGGTGCTGCAGCAGCTGATCGACGTCGCCCGCGCGTCCGCCGCTGGCGCGGTGCTTCTCGAATTTTTCCGTCTCGGGCAGATTGCGCCGCAGATACAGGCCGCCGAGCGCGGCTGCCGCGCCGACCGCGAATGGAATGCGCCAGCCCCAGGATTCCAGCTGGTCGTGACTGAGAAAGACCCACTGCAACAGCAGCAACACTGCGAGGGACAGGAGCTGACCCATGACGAGCGTGACGTACAGAACGCCCGAGTAGAAACCGCGTTGCTCGGCAGGCGTGACCTCGCTCATGTACGTGGCGCTGGTGCCGTACTCGCCGCCGACGCTGAATCCTTGCAGGAGCCGCGCCAGCATGAGGATCACGGGCGCCGCCGGACCGACGGTCGCGTAACCCGGGGCGAAGGCGATGAGGAGCGATCCGAGGCACATCAACATCACGGATAGCGTCAGCGCGGCCTTGCGCCCGCGCCGATCCGCATAGCGGCCCAGCACCCAGCCGCCGAGCGGCCGGATCAGGAAGCTGCCGGCGAAGATCGCCGCGCTGTTCAACAGCTGCGTGGTCGGATCGTCGTCGGGAAAGAACAGCGGCGCGAAGTAGATGGCGCACGCCGAGTACGTGTACCAGTCGTACCACTCGATGAGATTGCCCACCGAGCCGCCGAACACGGCTCGCAGACGCTGGCGGGTGGAGTCGATGGCAGCCGCGGCGGAGGTCACTTGGAATTATTCGTTGTGAGTAGACCTCCGATGATACAGAAGCTGAGGGCCGCTTCTATTCCTTCGCGTGACGCTTCGCCTCTTCCTCGGCACGCTCGATGTCGCGCTGTTCGTCGGCGTCGACGTCGCCGGCCTTCTCGATCTGCTCGCGACCGCGCGCGGATTCGACGAACTTCTTCGTCGCTTCGCGATAGTTGCGATCCGCGCTCTTGTTGCCTTCGCCTTCGTTGTCCTGTCCGTCGTTACGTGGTGTCGTGCCCATCGCGCTTTGCTCCTCGTCGTCAGCGGTGAATCGTGACCATGAAGAAAAACGCCTCGCTGCCGATGAGGTTCCGACGCGGTGCGGTTATGCTTGCGCGGTGTACTGGATCCTCGCTGCGATTTTCATCCTCATTGCGCTCTCACAGCCGCGCTTGCGGCCGTTCGGAGTCGTCGGCTGCGTCGTGCTCGGTGCGATGCTCGCGTGGGGTATCGTGCAGCGATTGCGCAGCGAGGACCCGAGTCAGGCACCTATCGGTCAGCAGCGCGGCAAGTCTGCTTCGCCTGCGGCAGAGCTACAGTCCGTTCCGCTGAAGATGGTGGCAGCAGAGAATTTGCATTTGTCGGGCGGCGGGGCGCCGTTCGAGCTGCGCGGACGTATCGCGAACAACAGCAGCGACACCACTCTGCGGTCGGTCACGATCCGCTTGACTCGCCGTGATTGTTACGAAGGCGCGGTCGACCCGAGCGGCTGTGTGACGCTATGGCAGGACGATCACTGGATCGCCGTCAGCGTGCCCGCCGGACAGGCTCGCGACTTCGTCGAGGCGATCTGGATGCACGGCAATGCGCCGCGCGCACGCGGCAGCGTGCACGACACGTTCGAGCTGACCGCGGCAGCGGGCGAGGGTGGGGTCGAGATCGAAAAGCCGCGACAATGATGAGCGTGGATAATGCGCGTATGCGCGCGACCGCGGCCCGCGAATGGCCGCGGCGTGGATCGGATCGGCGTGCGTGGCCGATCAGATTCCGGCTTGCCAGGTGCTCGGCAGGCCGGTGCGCTCGAGGACGTCTTCGATGCGCAGGCAAGCCTCGCGGGCTTCCGGCGCGGCACGAAGACTGCGCGCAATGGAATTCAGGAACGTGTCGATGATCTGAATGTTCGGATGGGAAGCGGACAGTTCCGTTTCCACCCGATCAATCAGTTCGAGCACATCCTCTTGATCACAGCGCGGGAAGGTGAGCGTACCGACCGTGTCGTGCACGGCTAGCAGAGCCTGGTGTATTTCAGTCAGCTCCTGGGTATTCACGGTAAGTACTCTGGACCCAAGAATTCGAACGCGCAAGCGTTCCGTGCGAAGCTGCCGCAACGCAGCGGGAGCGGGGTAGCGAGGGCGGATGGTGCGAACGGTTTTGGCTTACTTGATCGCGGGTTGGTCGGGATTTTTTGTCATGGCCGTGGAGCTGCTCGGCGGCCGGCTGCTCGCGCCGACCTTCGGCAGCAGCATCTATGTCTGGGGTGCGATCATCACCATTTTCATGCTGGCGCTGTCGCTCGGCTATCTGGCGGGCGGCCGCTACTCGATGGTGACACCGAGCGTGCGCCGGCTCGGCGCGATCCTGGCGATCGCGGCGCTGACAGTCGTGCCGCTGTTGTTGTTCGCCGAGCCGATGCTCGACGCGTTGTCGGTTGCCGTGCCGGATCCGCGCTTCGGCTCGCTGTTGAGCGCGTTCACGCTGTTCTTCGTGCCGACGTTCTTTTCTGGAATGGTTTCGCCCTACGCGGTGCGCCTGCTGGTGGAGGACCGCAATAGCTCGGGGCGCCACGCCGGCCAGCTGTACTTCGTCTCGACGTTTGGCAGCGCCGCGGGCACGCTGCTGACTTCGTTCTACCTGGTGCTGCTCCTGGAAGTGAACCAGATCCTGCTCGGACTGCTGCTGATCTCCCTGGTCATCGGTCTGGGCGCCTGGTTCGTGCGCGCCCCTCGCAACGAGATTCATTGATGAAGCGATCGCTCCGCTTGCCGGTCCTTGTGGCTGTTTTCACGGCTGTTTTGTCGATGGGCGCGGCGAGCGCGGCCCGCGCAGACCAGCGCCTGGTGCACGCGGAACGCTCGCTGTATCGCGAGGTGCTCGTCTACGACAACGGCGACGTGCGGTGCATGTGTTTCACGCGTAATTGCCGGGTCGGCCGCCAGTCGTGCATGGACATGCGGCACCCGGATCGGCTCGTGATGAACTATCCGAAGATGATGCTGGGCGCGCTGTTCGTGAATCCGCGGCCGCAGTCGGTGCTGATCATCGGCTTGGGCGGAGGCACGCTGCCCCGCGTGCTACGACAGTTGCTGCCCGACACGCGCATCGACGTCGTCGAGATCGACCCGGCGGTCGAGCGCGTGGCCAGCCGCTATTTCGGATTTGCAACGAGCGACAAGACGCACGTCATCGAGAGCGACGGGCGCGTCTACGTCAAGCGCGCACTGCGCGGCACGCAACGCTACGACCTGATCATGCTCGATGCGTTCGATCACGAATACATTCCCGAGCACCTGCTCACTCAAGAATTCTTAGAGGAAGTGAAGTCGCTGCTCGCGCCGGGCGGCGTGCTGGCGGCCAACACGTTCTCTTCCAGCGGGCTCTACGAGCACGAGTCGGTGACCTACGAGAAGGTGTTCGAGAAATTTTTCAATCTGAAGCGCGAGAACCGAGTAATCCTGACGCGGCTCGGCCCGTTGCCGGACCGTGAGCAGCTGCGCACGACTGCGCAACAATTCGCCGCCGCGTTCCGCGTCTACGGCTTCGATGCCGCAGACGTCCTGCCGCTCTTCACGCAAGAGCGGGATTGGAATCCGAATGCGCGAGTCCTGACGGATCAGTACTCGCCGGCGAACCTGCTCAACCTCGAGCGTTGACGTCAGTCACGGTCGAGCTCGGTCAGCGCGAGGCTCACGTCCTGGAGCTGCGGGCGCTCGCCGCCGCCCATGTTCTCGTCCTGGGCGGTCGAGAGCAGCTCCGCGTCCTTTTTCCAGGACTCGAGGATCTTGCGCTTCTCCGCAATGTCGAGTGACTCGTCCTGCACGACGTCCATGGGACGGGCGTAGTGCCGCGTGGGATCGGAGATTGCGCTTTCGACCTGTTCCTGGTGCGTAGACATGATGGTCAGTCGCGCCGGAGCAGCAGGCCGATCAACAGGCCGACGCCGGCAGCCGCGCCGATCATCGCCCAAGGCCGCTCGCGCACGTATTCGTCGGTGCTCTCAGCGACGCGGCGCACCTGACTGCGCAGCCGATCGTTGGAAAGCGTGTCCATCGCGGCGCGCACTGTCTTTTCGGTGCGCTCGCGCACTTCCTGCACGCGCTCGTTGGTCACTTCCGCGGTCGCCTTGAGCAGCGCCTCGGCGTCACGCGCAACTGCGTACAGATCCTTGCGCAGGTTCTTGAGTGGGGAATGCAATGCTCCATTGTTTCTCATGCGGATCTCCTGCCACGAAGGGACTGGATGTGCGAATTCGATGCACGCGGCTCGACCACCCGCATCGCAGATGCAACGCCTCGCGCATGAGGGCAGTTCCGGTTACTCTGCGGTGCAATACACTGATTGCTGCGGGCAATTTGCCGGCGGCATGGAGGATCCCGCGTGGCAACGAAAGCTAAATCGACGACTGCGAAACGCAAACGGGCGCCGGTGCGCCGCCGGACGCCCAAGAAAGCTGCGCCGCGCACGCGTGGCGTGCTGCCGGCCGAGTGCAAGCTCGACGAGCTGCCGCCGGATGCGGCAGAAGTCGCGGCGCGCGTCGAGAGTGAGGGCGGACTGCTGATCGGCAGTTACGCCGAGCCGCTCGGTCGCACTCCGCTGCTGCTGGCGGCGTTGCCGATCGATCGCATCGAGCCGACGCCGTTCCAGCGCGACTTGTCCGACGCGCATCACAAGAAGCTTTCCGGCGTGATCGACAAGACCGGCCTGTTCCTCGATCCGATCATCGCGATCACGGCGCCGAAGGAAGGCTTCTGGACTCCGAACGGTCTGCATCGGCTCGAGGCGATGCGGCGGCTCGGCGCCAAGTCGATCATCGCGTTGATCGTGCCGAAGCGCGAGATCGCCTGGCAGATCCTCGCGCTCAACACCGAGAAGGCGCACAACCTGCGCGAGCGCGCACTCGAAGTCATCCGGATCTACAAGGGCCTCATCGAGGAGGATGCAAAGCGGCCGGAAAACGACTTCTCGTTCTACCTCGAGGAAGCGTCGCTGGTGACGCTCGGCTTGTGCTACGAGCGCAAGGGCAATTTCCCCGGCGGCGCTTATCACTCGATCCTGCGCCGGCTCGAAGAATTCTCATCCGACTCGCTGCAGAAGGCGCTCGCCGTGCACGAGCGCTACGCGGAGCAGGTGTTCGAGCTCGATGAGCTCGTGACCAGCATCGTGGCCAAGCTCAAAGACCGCGGGCTGGTGAGCCCGTACCTGCGCAACTTCGTGATCGCGCGCGTCAATCCGTTGCGCTGGATCAAGGACGAGCCGCCGCCGCTCCCCGAAGTGCTGAAGACCATGCGCGAGCGCCTGTCGCGCTTCAATACCGAGAAGGTCAATCAGCAGGACCTGGCGAAGATGGGCGGCGGCGCGGCGTCGGAAGAATAGAAATCACGGATCCGGCACGAACCCGTTCGGGAACGGCTGCGGACGACGATCGGCGTACCACGGCCGCTCCGGCTGCGGCAGCACGCCCTGCGCGACCAGGTTCCGGCGCGAGTCGTAGTAGATGACGATCGTCTCGTCCGGCGTCGACGACGCGCGGCGGAAGTTCACGTACTGCGCGGGCGACGCTTCGCGATGCCCGTGACCCGTGCCGAGCTGGGCTTCACTTTTGGACTGGCTGCGTCGCTCGGCCCGCGCGCCCGACGCGTCGCGCTCGCGCCCGGGTTCATCGGCGGCGGCTTGGGCGTTCGATTCCGGTGCTGAAGCCGCCGGAGCCTGCGCCTTGTCCTCCAGCCGCGCGCAGCACGGTTCGTAGTACGGCTGCTGCTCGCGGAACAGCGCGACGCCGATCACGCCGACGTCGTGCGGCCTGCCGGTGCGAGCGGCGTAGGAGTCGGCGAGCTGCGTGAAGTAGAACGTCGCGACCTCGTCGAGACTCTTGCGCCAGCCCTCGATTCGCACCGAGTCCCAGCCGCTGAGAACGTAGCCGCTCTGCTCCTGCGCGGCAGTCTGACCAGTGATCACGTTGACGCCGTCGACACTGGTCACCGCCAGCACCCGCGCGCCAGACGAATTGCGGACGCGCAGCTCGTACTGATGCCGCGGCTCGCCTGCGACATAAAGCCGGCCCTCATGCTCATAGATCGGCAGCGAGCGGCCGGTGGTGCGGTCGTAGACCTCCACGTCGGCGAGCGAGCCCGCCTGTACGGCCGAGCACGCGAAGGCAGCGGCAAGAGTGACCAAGACGAATAGCGGACGAGCGGCGCGCATCGAAGCTCCTGGGGCTGGCGGATTGCCTACCAGCTACTAACGGAGCCTCGCCCTCAACGGGTTAACGGACGCGCCGGTAGGGCAGGTACTCGGGCGTCCACATCGTCGCGTCGATCCTGCGCGTGAGCTCATCGTCAGGGAGCGGGTCTGCGACGCCATCACGCTGCGCCTGGACCGCAACGGACACGGCGACTCGCTTCGCCACCTCGCGCACTTCGCGAAGCGGCGGTACCAGCGCCAGCGACGGATCACGGCGCACTGGAGCCAGATCGCTCAGCGTGCGCGCCGCCGCGATGAACATCGCATCGGTTACGCGTCGTGCCTGGGCAGCGATCACGCCGAGGCCGACGCCGGGAAAGATATAGGCGTTGTTGCATTGGCCGATGCTGATGCTGCGCCCCCGATACACGACGTCGTCGAACGGGCTGCCGGTCGCGACCAGGGCGCGACCCTCGGTCCAGTCGATCAGATCGACGGGCAGCGCCTCGGCCTTCGAGGTCGGGTTGGAAAGCGGAAAGATCATCGGCCGCGTCACGTGCCGCGCCATCTCGCGCACGATTTCTTCGGTGAACGCCTGCGGCTGCGCGGCTGCGCCTATCAGGATCGTCGGATGCACGCGCTTCACCACTTCGAGAAGCGGGATGCGGCCAGGTGCGCCCGCCCATTCGGCCACTGCCTCGAACGGCCGCGCGTATTCGCTTTTGAAGGCATCGAGATCCTGCTGTCGCGAATGGACCAGGCCGGGAGCGTCGACGAGCCAGATGCGGCTGCGTGCCTCCTCCGCAGACAGTCCGTCACTGCGCATTCCGGTCACGAGCTGACGCGTGATACCTGCTGCCGCCGAGCCGGCGCCGAGCAGCACGACTCGCTGGTCGGCGAACCGTGTGCCGCCAGCCGCAGCGCCCGCCATCGCTACCGCCAAGGCCACTGCGCCAGTGCCCTGGATGTCATCGTTGAACGAGCACAGGCGGTCGCGATAGCGCTCCAGCAGCCGCGCGGCGTTGTGTCTCGCGAAGTCTTCCCATTGCAGCAGCACGCGCGGGAAGCGCTTGCCGAGCGAGACCACGAAGGCCTCAACGAAGGCGTCGTACTCGGCGCCGCGGATGCGCTCATGCCGCCAGCCGACGTACAGCGGATCGTTCAGCAGCTCCTGGTTGTTCGTGCCGACATCGAGAATGACCGGCAGCGTCGACGCCGGATGGATGCCGGCGCACACCGTGTACAGCGACAGCTTGCCGATCGGGATGCCCATGCCGCCGATACCGAGATCGCCCAGCCCGAGGATGCGCTCGCCGTCGGTGACGACCACGATGCCGATGTCCTGCGGCCCGAGATTCGCGAGCGCCGTGTCGATCGCGTCGCGCTGCGGATACGAAATGTACAGCCCGCGCGGCCGGCGGTAGATGCGGCTATAGGCCTGGCACGCCTCCCCGACCACCGGGGTGTAGATGATCGGCATCATCTCGACCAGGTGCTCGCTGAGCAGCCGGTAGAACGCGGTCTCGTTGCGATCCTGCAGCGACACCAGGTGGATGTAGCGTTCGAGGTTGGACGTCTTCTGGCGATAGTTGCCGTAGATGCGCGCGAGCTGCACCTCGGGCGTGGACACGCCCGGCGGCAGCAATCCGTTCAGGCCGAGCTCGCGGCGCTCGTCCTCGGGGAACGCGCTGCCCTTGTTGAGGAGGGGCTGGTCGAGCAGTGCGCGGCCAGTGAGTGGAGTCTGCAGGTATTGCTCGCCGCTACCGGGGTCGCGGCGGATTTCGAAGAGGGGGTGCATGCAGGCGAGAGGTTAGCGCTCCTTGCCCTTCCGTGCTCCGCCCGCTATGTTCGGCGCTCTTTTTCGTGTCGGATCCGACCGCCCACTATGGCCATGAATTTCCTGGACTTCGAAGCGCCGATCGCCGAATTGGAGGCGAAGATCGACGAGCTGAAGTTCGTGTCGAGCGATGCCGAGGTGAACATCGCCGACGAGATCGCGCGCCTGCGGGCCAAGAGCCGGGCGCTGACGACCAGCATTTTCTCGAACCTCACGCAGTGGCAGATCGCGCAGCTGGCGCGGCATCCGCAGCGGCCGTATACGCTCGACTATGTCGGCGCGATCTTCACGGATTTCCAGGAGCTGCACGGCGATCGCATGTACTCGGACGATCACGCCATCGTCGGCGGGCCGGCGCGGCTCGATGGGATGCCGGTGATGATCGTCGGCCAGCAGAAGGGGCGCGATACCAAGGAGCGCGTTCGCCGCAACTACGGCATGCCGAAGCCGGAGGGCTATCGCAAGGCGCTGCGCCTGATGCGCATGGCCGAGCGCTTCCAGCTGCCGCTGATCACGTTCATCGATACCTCCGGTGCCTATCCCGGCGTCGGTGCCGAAGAGCGCGGCCAGAGTGAGGCGATCGCGCGCAACCTGTTCGAGATGTCGACGCTGCGCACGCCGATCGTCAGCATCGTTATCGGCGAAGGCGGCTCGGGCGGCGCGCTGGCGATCGGTGTCGGCGACCGGCTGCTGATGCTCCAGTACAGCATCTACTCCGTGATTTCGCCGGAAGGCTGCGCCGGCATTCTCTGGCGCAGCGCCGACAAGAAAGACCTGGCCGCGGAAGCGATGGGTGTGAGCGCCGAGCGCATCGCCAAGCTGGGCATCGTCGATGAAGTCGTCAAGGAGCCGCTCGGCGGCGCGCATCGCGATCCGCAGGTGATGGCGGACACGGTCAAGGATGCGTTGCTGCGGCACCTGGGCGAGCTGCAGGCCCTGTCGCTGGACCAGGTCGTGGAGAAGCGGCAGGAGCGCCTGCGCAACTACGGGGTGTACAGCGAGGGATAGTGTTCTCGCCCTCGGCACTGCTCGCCTGCGTTGAAAGCCTGGTACCCCGCACCAGCGCCGAGCTGTGTGTCGCGTTCAGCGGCGGGCTCGATTCGACGGTCCTGTTGCACGGTCTGGCTCGTGCTTTGGTCGATCGTTCGAACTACCGCATGCGCGCGGCGCACGTCGATCATCAGCTGCAACCGGATTCCGGGAGTTGGAGCGAGCGCTGTGGCCGAGTCGCGCAGTCGCTGCAGATCGAATTCGTTCCGCTGGTCGTCAGCGTCTCCGCGGATCCTGAGCTGAGCCCCGAGGCAGCGGCGCGCGATGCGCGCTACGCCGCCCTCAGGCAAATCCTCAAGCCGAACGAAGTGCTGCTCACAGCCCATCACGCCGACGATCAGCTCGAGACGATGCTGTTGGCGCTGATGCGCGGTGCCGGACTGCGCGGCTTGAGCGGCGTGCCGTCGGTCCAGATTTTCGGCGGCGGCTGGCTCGCGCGGCCCCTGCTGGAATTCTCCCGCGCCGAGCTCGAAGAGTGGGCGCGGACCGAGCAGCTGCAGTGGCTCGAGGATCCCTCGAACGCGAACACCGGCTTCGATCGCAATTTTCTGCGCCATCGCGTGCTGCCGGCGTTGCGCGAGCGCTGGCCCGCGGTTGCTCAGAGCGCAACGCGCTCCACGGCGCACCTGCGCGAAGCGGGCAGGCTGCTCGACGTGCTCGCCGCCGCCGATCTCGGATCCATCGCGATCGGTTCCTGTCTGAGCATGACGCAGCTCGCGGGCCTGGCGCCGGCGCGCCGACGCAACGTGCTGCGTCACTGGATCCGCCAGCACGGCATGCGCGTGCCATCGACTCGCAAGCTCGCGACGATCGAGCGCGACCTGCTGATCGCGCGCGAGGATCGGTTGCCGTGCGTCGAGTGGGACGACGTGGAGGTGCGGCGTCACCGCGGACTGCTGTACTGCATGCGCCAGCGTCCGGAGTTCGAGCCGGCTGACCCGCTGCCGTGGAATGTCTCGCAAGTGCTTGAACTGCCAGCTCAGCTCGGTCGCCTGCGGGCGCAGCGCGATGCACTCGGCGGACTGGCGGCGGCGCGAGTGCGGGGAGCCCTGCAGGTCCACTTCCGTCGTGGCGGCGAGGAGCTGCAGCCGGCGGGCGCTGCGCATCACCGCAAGCTGAAGAAGCTCCTGCAGGACGCCGGAGTGCTGCCGTGGTGGCGCGATCGAGTGCCGCTGATCTACGCCGGCGAGCAACTCGTCGCCGTCGGCGATCTGTGGATCGCGGAGGAGTTCGCCGCGCGCGACAGTGAGGAAGCGCTCCGCATCGTGTGGGAGGAGAGACCACAGTTGATGGCGGCGAAGGAGTCGGGCTAAAGCCCGACCTACGGGTCATCAACCGCTGGTCGCTGGTAACTCTTTCCGATACACTGTCCGCCCGTCGTGATGACTGGTGATGACGCGCCAGCGTTCACGGTCATCGGTTCAACTCTCTCACGCGACGGTGCTCAAGATGACGCGTTATATCTGTGTGACCGGCGGTGTCGTTTCCTCGCTCGGGAAAGGCATCGCGGCAGCCTCATTGGGCGCCATCCTCGAAGCGCGCGGCCTCAAGGTCAGCATGGTGAAGCTGGATCCGTACATCAACGTGGATCCCGGCACCATGAGTCCGTTCCAGCACGGCGAAGTGTTCGTCACCACCGACGGCACCGAGACCGACCTCGACCTCGGCCACTACGAGCGCTTCGTCCGCACCACCACGTCGCGCAACAGCAATTTCACGACCGGACGCATCTACGAGCGCGTCATCGCCAAGGAGCGCCGCGGCGACTACCTGGGCGCAACAGTCCAGGTCATCCCGCACATCACCGACGAGATCAAGCACTGCATCCGCATGGGCGCCGGCGACGCGGACGTGTGCATGGTCGAGATCGGCGGCACGGTCGGCGACATCGAGTCGCTGCCGTTCCTCGAAGCGATTCGCCAGATGGGCGTCGAGCTTGGGCACAACAACGTGCTCTACATGCACCTGACGCTGATCCCGTACATCCCGAGCTCCGGCGAGATCAAGACCAAGCCGACGCAGCACTCGGTGAAGGAGCTGCGCTCGATCGGTATTCAGCCGGACATCCTGCTGTGCCGCGCGCAGACCAAGGTGCCGGACGAGCAGCGGCGCAAGATCGCGCTGTTCACGAACGTCGAGGAGCGCGCGGTGATTTCCGCCGTCGACGCCGACGACCTGTACAAGATCCCGATGCTGCTGCACGAGGAAGGGCTCGACGACATCGTGGTCGACAAGCTGCGGCTCGACGTGCCGCCAGCCGATCTGTCCGAGTGGCGTCAGGTGGTCGCGGCCAAGACCAACCCGGACACGACGGTGACGATCGCGATGGTCGGCAAGTACGTGAACCTGCGCGACTCGTACATCTCGCTGACGGAAGCGCTGATCCACGCCGGCGTGCGCACCCGCACGCGCGTCAAGATCCAGTTCGTCGAGGCCACCGACGTCGAAAAACACGGCACGAGCCTGCTCGACGGCGTCGACGCGATCCTGGTACCGGGCGGCTTCGGCGAGCGCGGCATCGAAGGCAAGATTCAGGCGATCCAGTACGCCCGCGAGAACCGCATCCCGTACCTGGGCATCTGCCTCGGCATGCAGCTGGCGATCATCGAATACGCGCGCAGCGTCGCGAATCTGCACGGCGCGCATTCCACCGAGTTCAACCGCTCGGCGCCGCACCCGGTGATCGCGCTGATCTCCGAGTGGCAGGACGAGAAGGGCACGGTCGAGCAGCGCACCGAGAAATCGGAGCTGGGCGGCACGATGCGGCTGGGCGCGCAGGAAGTGCGGCTGTCGCACGGCTCGCGCTCGCACCAGATCTACGGCTCGGACCTGATCCAGGAGCGCCACCGCCACCGTTACGAGTTCAACAACCGCTACCTGCAGAAGATGATGAATGCAGGGCTGCGCTTCTCCGGTTTCTCGCGCGACGGCCTGGTCGAGATGATCGAGCTGCCGACGCACCCGTTCTTCGTCGCCAGCCAGTTCCACCCGGAGTTCCGCTCGACGCCGCGCGACGGCCATCCGCTGTTCACGGGGTTCGTGAAGGCGGCGCGGGCGTACAGGCAGGAGCAGATGCCGGTCGCTCAAAGCGCGTGAAGCTGATCAATTTCACCGTCGGCCCCGACCAGCCGCTATTTCTCATCGCGGGGCCCTGTGTTGTCGAAAGCGAAGGACTGGTCCTCGATACCGCCGGCAAGCTCAAGGAGTTGACCGCGCGGCTCGGCATTCCTTTCATCTTCAAATCCTCGTTCGACAAGGCGAACCGCTCTTCGCAGAAGAGCTATCGCGGGCCGGGCATGGAGGAGGGCCTGCGCATCCTGTCCGAGGTGAAGCGGCAGCTTGGCCTGCCCGTGCTGACCGACGTCCACGAAGATACGCCGCTGGTCGAGGTTGCCTCGGTGGTCGACGTACTGCAGACGCCGGCTTTCCTGGCGCGGCAGACGAACTTCATCCTCAATGTCTGCTCGCAGCAGCGGCCCGTGAACATCAAGAAGGGCCAGTTCCTGTCGCCGTGGGAAATGCAGAACGTGGTCGACAAGGCGCGCTCGACCGGCAACGAGCAGATCATGGTGTGCGAGCGCGGCTTCAGCTTCGGCTACAACAACCTGGTCTCCGACATGCGCTCGCTGTCGGTGATGCGCGCGACCGGTGCCCCGGTCGTGTTCGACGCTACGCATTCGGTGCAATTGCCGGGCGGCAAGGGCACCGCATCCGGTGGCCAGCGCGAGTTCGTGCCGGTTCTTGCGCGTGCCGCAGTGGCCGCCGGTGTCTCCGGAGTCTTCATGGAAACGCATCCGGATCCGGACAAGGCGCTGTCCGACGGGCCGAATGCGTGGCCGCTCGCGCGCATGGAGCCGCTGCTGACGACGCTCGCCGAGCTGGACCGCGCCGTCAAATCCCGTCCGTTCGAGGAAAGTCTGCTATGAGCAAGATCGTCGACATCCGCGGCCGCGAGATCATCGACTCGCGCGGCAACCCGACCGTGGAGGCCGACGTGATCCTCGATTCCGGCGTGCTCGGCCGCGCTGCCGTTCCGTCCGGTGCCTCGACCGGTGCGCGCGAGGCCATCGAGCTGCGCGATGGCGACAAGCATCGCTATCTCGGCAAGGGCGTGACCAAGGCAGTCGGGCACGTGAACGGCGAGATTCGCAAGGCGCTGCTCGGCAAGAACCCGAGCGCGCAGGCGGAGATCGACAAGACGATGATAGCCCTCGACGGCACGGAGACGAAGGCGCGGCTCGGTGCCAATGCGCTGCTCGCCGTGTCGCTCGCAACGGCGAAGGCCGCCGCGATCGATAGCAAACAGCCGCTGTATCGCTACCTGGGCGGCCCTGGCCCGAAGACTCTGCCGGTGCCGATGATGAACATCATCAACGGCGGCGCACACGCGGACAACAGCGTCGACATCCAGGAATTCATGATCCTGCCGGTGGGCGCGCCGTCGCTCTCGGAGGCGCTGCGTTACGGCGCAGAGATCTTCCACACGCTCAAGAAGGTCCTGCACGAGCGCAAGCTGTCGACGGCAGTGGGCGACGAAGGCGGCTTCGCACCGGACCTGCCATCCAACGAAGCGGCTTTGGAAACGATTCTCGAGGCAATCGATCGCGCCGGTTACAAGGCCGGGCGCCAGATCTTCCTCGGCCTCGACGTGGCGAGCACCGAGTTCTACTCGGGCGGCATCTACGAGCTCGAATCCGAGCATCGCAAGTTCACGTCCGCGCAGTTCGCGGACTACCTCGAGGGCCTGGTCGGGCGCTATCCGATCGTGACGGTCGAGGACGGCATGGCCGAGAACGACTGGGACGGCTGGGCCGGACTCACGCAGCGCCTCGGCAAGCGCGTGCAGCTGGTCGGCGACGACCTGTTCGTGACCAACACGAAGATCCTGCAGGAGGGCATCCAGAAGAAGATCGCGAACGCGATCCTCATCAAGGTGAACCAGATCGGCACGCTGACCGAGACGCTCGCGGCCATCGACATGGCGACGCGTGCAGCGTATGCATCGGTCGTGTCGCATCGCTCGGGCGAAACAGAGGACGCCACCATAGCTGACATCGCGGTCGCGACCAGCGCGACGCAGATCAAGACCGGCTCGATGTCGCGCTCCGATCGCATCGCCAAGTACAACCAGCTGCTGCGGATCGAAGCGGAGCTGGGAGCCGAGGCGCGCTACGCGGGCGCCGAGGCGTTCCCCGTGCCGCTGCCCAGCATCTCGTGCTGACAGCATGAAATTCATCGCCGCCGGTCTGCTGATCCTGCTGGTACTGCTCCAGTACCGGCTGTGGTTCGGCGACGGCAGCGTGCGCGAGGTCACGCGGCTGCATGCGGAGATCTCCGCGCAGCAGGAACAGAACGCGCGCCTGCGCGAGCGCAACCGTACGCTCGCGGCCGAAGTGCAGGACCTGAAGAAGGGCACGACGGCTATCGAAGAGCGCGCGCGTACGGACCTGGGGATGGTCGGCAAGAGCGAGACGTTCTACCAGGTCGTGTCGCCTGAGGACGCGACCCGTGCCGAGGCACAGTAAGCGCTGGGTCATCGTGCCGGCGGCGGGCAGCTCGCGGCGGATGGCCGCTTCGGGCCAGCCCAAACAATATTTGCAGCTCGCCGGCCGCAGCGTCATCGAATGGGCGCTCGCGCCGTTCCTCGAACGTTCCGACTGCGAGCGCATCGTCGTCGTGCTGGCGGAGCAGGATCGTCATTGGTCCGAACTGCCGCTGGCGCGGCATCCCAGGATCTCGACTGCGATTGGCGGCACCGAGCGCGTCGACTCGGTGCGCGCCGGCCTGCGCGCGCTCGTTGCGCTCGCCAACGACGACGACTGGGTCCTGGTGCACGACGCGGCGCGCCCGTGCTTGCGGGCCACCGACCTGGGCCGCTTGATCGACGAGCTCGCTGACGACGGCGTGGGCGGGCTGCTCGCCGCTCCGGTCGTCGATACCCTCAAGCGCTCCGATGCGAACGATCGCGTGCAGGCGACGGTTTCCCGCGAGTCGCTGTGGCGCGCGCTGACGCCGCAGATGTTCCGGTACGGCGTTCTCGATCGGGCGTTGGGGGCTGTGAGCGACTCCGGTGCCGCGCCGACGGACGAAGCGCAGGCCGTCGAGGCGCTCGGATTGCAACCGCGACTGGTCCGCGGCGATCCCGACAACATCAAGATCACGTTGCCCGAAGACGTCGAACGCGCCGCACGGGTGCTGGCATCATGGTGCGGAGCATGAGCACCAGTCTGCGCATGGGCCAGGGATACGACGTGCACGCTTTCACGAGCGGCGATCACGTGATGCTCGGCGGCGAGCGCGTGCCGCATTCGCACGGCGTACTCGCGCACTCGGATGGCGACGTGCTGCTGCACGCGATCTGCGATGCGCTGCTCGGCGCCGCCGGACTCGGCGACATCGGCATGCATTTCCCGGACAGCGATCCGCGCTGGCGCGGCGCCGACAGCCGCACGTTCCTGCGCCACGTGCGGCTGCTGCTGCAGGATCGCGGTTATCGGGTCGTCAACGTCGATGCGACGGTGATCGCGGAACGGCCGCGCCTCGGGCGTCACCGGGATGCGATGCGCGCGAACATCGGCAGCGACCTGGGCCTGGACGCCGCGCGCGTCAACGTCAAGGCAACGACCACCGAAGGGCTCGGTTACATCGGCCGCGGCGAAGGCCTGGCGTGCCAGGCGATCGTGCTGATCGAGCAGACGACGGGAATACAAGCTCCGTGACCGTATTCGAAGAGATGGCGGCGCTGCCGTGCGCGCACGGCGGACCGGCAGGTCGCGCGCAGCTGCGCGCCACGCCCGAGGACTTTCTCGTGCAGGAGTGGCTCGGCTGGGAGGCCGACGGCGCCGGCGACCATCTGCTGCTGAAGGTGCGCAAGCGCGGCGCGAACACACTGTGGATTGCCAGACAGCTCGCGCGACTCGCGAAGATCGATCCGCGCGACGTGGGCTTCGCAGGACTGAAGGACCGCGACGCAGTGGCCGAGCAATCGTTCACGGTGCCGGCCCGGTCGGCGCTTGGCGAGTCGTGGGTCGGCGTCGGCGGCGAGGGCTTCGAAGTGATCGCAGCGGCGCGTCATCGACGCAAGCTTAAGCGCGGGGCACTCAAGGGCAACGACTTCAAGATCACCTTGCGCGGCTTCAGCGGCGATCCGCAGGTATTGGAGCAGCGACTGCAGGCCATTGCAGCGGCAGGCGTGCCGAGCTACTTCGGTCCGCAAAGGTTCGGCCGGGACGCGGGCAACTTGCGCACGGCCCTCGCGTGGTTCTCTGACGGTGTCGCGCCCACCGACCGTTGGCAGCGTGGCTTCGCCTTGTCGGCCGCTCGTGCCGCAATCTTCAACTCCGTCGTCGCACGCCGGGTGAGCGATGGAACGTGGAACCGGCTGCTACCGGGCGAGATCGTCAACCTCGACGGCAGCGGCAGCGTCTTCGTTGCCGAAGCCGTCGATGCCGCGCTCGAAGAGCGGTGCGCCGGGCTCGATATTCATCCGACCGGTCCGCTGTGGGGACGCGAATCGGACCGGCCAGTGCCTGCGCTCGAAGCGGAGGTTGTCGCGCATCACGACGTCCTCGCGCGCGGCCTCAGCAAGGCAGGGCTGGAGGCGGAACGGCGCGCGTTGCGCATTCGTGTCGACCGACTCGCGTGGGCGATCGAGGGCGAAGTCGTGCAGCTGCGCTTTCGTTTGTTCCGCGGCGCGTTCGCGACGGCGGTGCTGCACGAGTTGCTGGAGAATGCGTTCGCCCAGGACACGCCGGAAGCGGAAGAGTGACGATGTCACTTCCCTTTCAGCAGCACATAAATCGCGCCGCTGCCGCCATCGACGGCGCGCGCCGAGCCGAATGCCAGCACGTCGTCGGCGCGCTGCAGCCAGTGGTTGACGACGTTCTTCAACACCGGCCCGCGCGGGCCGGAGCGGCGACCTTTGCCGTGCACGACGCGCACGCACCGCAGCCGATGGTCGACGCATTCCGCGATGAATCCGCGCAACGCCGCCTTCGCTTCGGCGCCCGTCATACCGTGCAGATCGATCTCGCTGTCAACTACATAAGCGCCGCGACGCAGCCGCGTCAGGACCGCTTCGGAAATGTGCGGGCGGCGGAAGCTCAACTCGTCGCCGGTGGCAAGCACTGCTTCGTCCGGCGGCGGCTGCAGGCTCTCGCGCAGCACTTCGACCTGATCGGCGCGCGTGAAGCGCGCCTTCGCCGGCGGCTTCGGTGCCACGCGCTCCGCCTTGCCGCCGCGCGTCAGGCGTCGCACGTCCCGCATCGCTTCGCGAAAGGCGCGGGCCTCGCGGTCTTCGTCGTCGCTCACTGGTTCGCTCCGGCGTTGATCCTTTTAAAGTATAGTTTCCCGCAGTGAAGATTCTCATCAGCAACGACGACGGCTACCGCGCCGACGGGCTCACCGCGCTCAGCGACGCCCTGGCGCAGCTGGCGGAGATCACGGTCGTCGCGCCGGACCGCAACCGCAGCGGCGCCAGCAATTCGCTCACGCTCGACATGCCGCTGCGCGTGCTGCCGTTCGCCGAGCGCAAGTACTACGTGCTCAACGGCACGCCGACCGACTGCGTGCATCTCGCGATCTCGGGCCTGTTCGAAGAAGAGCATGACATGGTCGTCTCCGGCATCAACGACGGCCCGAATCTCGGCGACGACGTTCTCTACTCCGGCACCGTGGCTGCCGCGATCGAAGGGCGCTTCCTCGGGTTGCCGGCGATCGCGCTGTCGCTCGTGTTGCAGCCTGACTCCGGCCGGCACTTCGCGACAGCGGCGCGTGTCGCCACCGAGCTCGTGCTGCGCGTACAGCGTGCGCCGTTGCATCAAGCGACCATCCTCAACGTCAACGTGCCTGACGTGCCGTACGAGGCGCTCAAGGGCTACCAGGCGACGCGTCTCGGTTTCCGTCATCGCTCGGAACGTATCATCGCGGCGGAAGATCCGCGCGGCCGCCCTGTGTATTGGGTCGGGCCGGCGGGCGTCGGTCAGGACGCCGGGCCAGGCACCGACTTCCACGCGGTCGCGAACAATTACGTGTCGGTGACGCCGCTGCAGATCGACCTGACGCGGCATTCGATGCTGGAGGATATGCGCGCGTGGCTGCAGGGAAGAGCATCGTGAGTCCGCCATCCATGACTGGCAGTGGCGGCGACAAGCCGGGGAATCGCGCCGGCATCGGCATGACTTCCGCGCGCACGCGCGAGCGGCTCATTCAGCGGCTGCGCGAGCAGGGCATCAACAACGCGCAGGTGCTCGACCAGATTCGCAACGTGCCGCGTCACTTGTTCGTCGACGAAGCGCTTGCGACGCGCGCGTACGAGGACACAGCGCTGCCGATCGGTCATGGCCAGACGATCTCGCAGCCGTTCGTGGTTGCGAAGATGAGCGAGGCGATGCTGGAAGGCGGCACGCCCGGCAAGGTGCTGGAGATCGGCACCGGTTGCGGTTACCAGACCGCCGTGCTCGCGCCGCTGGTGCGTTTCATTTACAGCATCGAGCGCATCAGCGCCTTGCTGGAGCGCGCGCGCTCGCGGTTCAAGGAACTCGGCATTCGCAACGTTCATTTGCGTCATGGCGACGGCTTTCAGGGCTGGCCGGCGCATGGGCCGTACGACGGCATCCTGATGGCGGCCGCGCCGCTGGCGATTCCGGAGGTGCTGTTCCAGCAGCTCGCGCCCGGCGGCCGGCTGATCGCGCCAGTGGGACCGGAAGGCCGCCAGCAACTGCTGCGGCTGACGCGGCGAGGGGACGAGCTGCACAAGGAGATGCTCGGCCAGGTCAGTTTCGTGCCCTTGTTGAAAGGCACAACATGAGGACGCGCGCTTCTGCTCCGACTATCCGCCATCCGCTTTTCGCTGCTGATCCTGGCGCTGTTGTCCGGCTGCGCGTCGCATCCTGAACGCGCGACGACCTATACCGTAAAGCGCGGCGACACCCTCTACGCGATCGCCTGGCGCCATAAACTGGACTGGCAGGACCTTGCGCGCTGGAACGGAGTCGGTCGCGATTATGTGATTCATCCCGGTCAGGTGCTGAAGTTGTATCCATCGCGCGGGTCGCAGGCGTCGACGCGTCCTGCTCCCGGTTCTCCTGCAAGGCAGACCACGCCGGCGCCGAGTGCGCCGCCGGTGCAATGGCAGTGGCCCGTTAGCGGCGGCACAGCGACGCTCACTACGCGGCCCAACGGCGGACAGGGGCTCACCGTGAGCGGACAGCTCGGCGAGGATATTCGTGCCGCTGCGGCCGGCAACGTCGTGTATACGGGCTCGGGGCTGCTCGGGTATGGGCAGCTGGTGATCCTCAAGCACAACCAAACCTATCTGAGCGCGTACGGGCACACGAAGTCGGTGGCGGTTCGCGAGGGCGATGCGGTCGTCGCCGGGCAGAGGATTGCGACGATGGGTCCCGGGCCGAATGGCGAGGCGATGCTGTATTTCGAGATTCGGATCAACGGCACGCCAGGGAATCCACTAACGTTCTTACCGAAGCGTGTGGACTGAGTGCGTTGACTGAGTCTGGCCCGAAGATTGCTAGCGTGCGCCGCTACTGAACAGTAGTTGCGCTCTGCACTATCTCGTGTCTAACATCCGCGCCCAATGTCGTCGCTTGGCGACGCACCGCAGGGTTACCGGTAGAAGACGCGGGGGCGGAGGGGGATTCGAGGAAACAGCGCGAAGAAGAACAAAAGCACAACAACAAGAATATTTCGTCGGCGCGAGGCTCTTTTTAGAGCACGTAACGACGAGTTGGTCGAACGAACTTCAGTCCCTCGCGTCTTCTCCCGGCTATCCAGCCGGGAGTCTTACTTCAACAGCAACGCAGCCACCGCACGACGCCCCTCGCTCACGAGGACGTTATACGTGCGACAGGCGGCTCCCGTGTCCATCACTTCGCAGCCGATGCCGCGCGTCATGATCGCGGCGAGCAGTCGCGGCTCGGGAAAGCGTTGCCGCGGTCCGGAGCCGAGCACGACGATCTCCGGCTGCAGCGCGAACACCGGCTCGAGATCCGCTTCGGTCAGCTCGTCGAGCGTTTGCGGGCGCCAGTCCTCGACCAGCCGCTCCGCGCTGATCAGGAAGCTTCGCTGCAGCACCGAGTCCGCGACGCGTACCTCGCCGGGCGCGTACGAACGCACGAGCAGCACGCTGCCGGTTCTGTCATCCGTCAATCTCATTCGTCTTACGATAGCGCGAATGACCAAAGCTCTCACGCTGATCGCACCTGAGATCGCGCCGGCATGGCGTCAGGCGATCGCCGAACGCAGCTCGCGCTGGCCGCACCTGGCGCGGCTCGGCGGTCGCGGCTCGATTCGCGCGCTGCCGCCGCCAAGCGACGGACTGCGCGTGTGGCAGATCGCGTTGCTGGATGCGCTCGGGATCGAAGACCACGCGCGGTATCCGAGCGCCGCTGTCACGCGCACGGGCGACATCGCCGAACCCGCGCGCGACTTCTGGCTGCATCTGCAACCGATGCATTTCGTTGCCGGGCTCGATCGGCTGACAGCTGTGGTGTTGCACGGTTCGACCGGCGTTGCGCGCGCCGAGCTGGCGGAGTTGGAGCCGACGATCGGCGCGCATCTGCGGGCTACCGGAATGCAGCTGGTAACGACGTCCCGAGGCGATTGGCTAGCGCGCAGCGACCGCGCGCTGGATGTGCAGGCCGCAACACCCGAGACTGCCGCCGCAACTCCGCTGGAGCAGGCCATGCCGCGGGGCGGCGCGGCGCCCGGGCTGCGTCGTCTCATGACCGAGCTGCAGATGTTGTTGCACGAGCATCCCGTCAACATCGAGCGCGCGCGGCGCGGCGTGCCGGAGATCAACGCCGTGTGGTTTCATGGGCCCGGAGAACTTCGCGACCTGCAGCGCTACGCTTTGCCGCAGGCTTTCGGTGACGATCTGTACTTGCGAGGAATCTATCGTTTGAACGATGGCGATGTGACTGCCGCTCCGCCGCATGCGCAAGCTCTGCTTGCGAGGCTGCGCTCGCGCGCGGTCGCCGTCGTCGCCGCGGACGATTTGGACGCGCTCGAAGCAGCATGGATCGCGCCGTTGGCTCGCGCGCTGGCCGCCGGCGCGCTCGCGCGATTGGAAATCGTGGTGGACAGCTGCGCCGTCACGGTCGCGCGGCCCTCGCTGCTGAAGTTCTGGCGCGGTCAGCGTGCACCGGCGGAGTGGGCATGCTGAATCGTACGATCCGTCGCCGCGGCGACGTTGACGGCAATGCGCTTGCGGGCGACCTGCATCCGTTGTTGCGGCGCTTGTACGCGACGCGCGGCGTGCGCCTCGCGAGCGAGCTCGACCTCGGCCTGAGTCAACTCGTCCCGGTCGGCCGCCTCGATGGCATCCCCGCGGGGGTGGAGTTGTTGTGCGCTCACTTCGCCAAGCGCAGCGCGATCGTCGTGATCGGCGATTTCGATGCTGACGGTGCGACCAGCACCGCGCTGGTGGTGCGGCAGCTGCGTCGGCTTGGTTTCGCAGCGGTCGATTTCCTGGTGCCGAATCGCTTTCAGTACGGCTATGGCCTGACACCGGAGATCGTGCGCCTGGCCGCCCAGAACAAGCCGGCGCTGATCGTCACGGTCGACAACGGCGTTTCCAGCCATGCGGGTGTCGATGAGGCCCGTGCGCTCGGCATCGACACGTTGATCACCGATCATCATCTGGCGCCGCCGACGCTGCCGAACGCGACAGCACTCGTCAATCCGAACGCGCCCGGCAATTCGTTCCCGAGCAAGGCGCTCGCCGGAGTCGGCGTTGCGTTCTACTTGATGGCAGCGCTGACGCGCGAGATGCAGACGCGCGGTCTGCACGCGGGCGACGCACCGGTCGCGGACCTGCTCGACCTGGTGGCGCTCGGCACGGTCGCGGATCTCGTGCCGCTGGATCGCAACAACCGCGTGCTCGTCCATCAAGGACTGCGACGGATCCGTGCGGGCCGCTGCTGCGCCGGGCTGCGCGCGTTGCTGGAAGCGGCGAATCGCGTGCCGGCGGCGACGCTCGCGTCCGATCTCGGCTATCAGATCGGGCCGCGGCTGAATGCCGCCGGCCGGCTCGACGACATGACGATCGGCATCCAGTGCCTGCTGGCCGACGACCTCGACGCCGCACGGGGTCTCGCGGCGCGGCTCGCGCAACTGAATCACGATCGGCGCGAGCTCGAGCTGCAGATGCAGCAGGAGGCGATGCTCGCGATCGCGGACATGCGCGCGGAGGATCCGCTGTTGCCGCTCGGTCTGTGCTTGTTCGACGAAACGTGGCACCAGGGTGTGGTCGGGCTCGTGGCATCGCGTGTCAAAGACCGCGTGCATCGGCCCGTGATCGCGTTGGCGCGGGCGGATGCAACCACGCTGAAGGGCTCGGCGCGTTCGGTCGACGGCGTGCACATACGCGACGTGCTCGATGCGGTCACCGTTCGACATCCCGATCTCGTCGACAAATTTGGCGGGCACGCGATGGCGGCGGGACTCACGTTGCGCGCTGCGGCGCTCGACGAGTTCCGCGCCGCGTTCGACGCCGAGGTGCGCCGCTGGATGACGGTCGAGGACGCGGTCGGCGTCGTGCACTCGGACGGCGCGCTCAGCGGCCGCGAGCGCACGATCGATATCGTGCGGCTGTTGCAGTCCGCCGGGCCCTGGGGTCAGGCGTTTCCCGAGCCGGTCTTCGACGACTGTTTCGAGGTGCGTGCCACGCGCGTCATCGGCGAGCGGCATCTCAAGCTGGAGCTGCAGGACGGCGACGGCTGCCTGTGCGAAGCGATCGCGTTCCGGCACTTCGACGATGCTGACGCGCCGGATGTGCAGCCGGCGGCGCGTGTCGAGCTGGCGTATCGGCTCGATGTGAATCAGTACAACGGGCTGGAGAAGGTGCAGCTGGTGGTGGAGTATTTAAGGGTGTTGTCGGGCTAAAGCCCGACCTACAGCGTGCTACCATCCGCCGCTCGCAACTTTTCACCTCCGCTATGGAAATCAATCAAATCCGCCGTTCTCTCGAAGACCTCACCGAGCGCAGCGAAGCGCTGAGGAGGTTCCTTTGAGTACGACCTCAAGAGCGAGCGGCTCACCGAGGTAAGCCGGGAGCTGGAAGACCCCGCGATCTGGAACACGCCCGACAAGGCCCAGGAGCTGGGGCGCGAACGCGCCCGCCTGGAGCAGGTCGTGAGCACGCTCGATCGCGTCGGCAACGGCCTGAAGGACGCCGGCGAGTTGTTGAACATGGCCGTCGAGGAGAGCGACGAGTCGACGGCGCAAGCCGTCGAGCGCGATCTCGCGGCGCTCGATCGCGACGTCAAGCAGCTCGAATTCAAGCGCATGTTTCCGGGCCAGATGGACTCGCACAGCGCGTTCCTCGACATTCAGGCGGGAGCGGGCGGCACCGAGGCGCAGGATTGGGCGCAGATGCTGCTGCGCATGTATCTGCGCTGGGGCGAGCAGCACGGCTTCAAGACCGAGGTGGTCGACATCAGCAACGGCGAAGTCGCCGGCATCAAGGGCGCGAGCGTCAACTTCACCGGCGACTACGCGTACGGCTGGCTGCGCACCGAAACTGGCGTGCATCGGCTGGTGCGCAAGTCGCCGTTCGATTCGAATGCGCGCCGGCACACGTCGTTCGCGTCCGTATTCGTCTCGCCGGAGATCGATGACGACATCGATATCCAGATCAACCCGGCGGACGTGCGCACCGACGTCTATCGCTCGAGCGGCGCCGGCGGTCAGCACGTCAACAAGACGGAGTCGGCGGTCCGCCTCACGCATGTCCCGACCGGCATCGTCGTCGCGTGCCAGAACGAGCGCAGCCAGCATAAGAATCGCGACAAGGCGTGGAAGCAGCTGAAGGCGAAGCTGTACGAGCTGGAAGTGAACAAGCGCAACGCCGCAGCCAAGGTGCTCGAGGACAACAAGTC